>ERZ1032852.23-NODE-23-length-42731-cov-10.191536_pt1 | contig 42731 bp, 36 predicted proteins | sample MGYA00516689_ERZ1032852 | MGnify/ENA primary metagenome ERZ1032852 (study PRJEB33719, sample SAMN04262499) | wastewater metagenome | biome: rural village; feature: composting latrine chamber; material: composting feces with ash | place: El Salvador | collected...
AGGATCAGCCCCGAATCGCTCGCGTCCAAAGTTGGGTCCCCCAAGGCGACCCGGTCACCTTGTCGAGAGGATCCAACCCGCTTCGCGACCCTAAAGACCTCCGTCTGGCGCGAATAGCGGGCCCCAGCGGCCTGGTCATCTTCGGTGTGACGGGGGACTTGGCCCGCAAGAAACTGCTCCCAGCGGTCTATGACCTCATGAACCGCGGTCTTCTTGACCCCAGTTTCACCCTGGTTGGCTTTGGGCGACGGAACTGGAGTGACGAGGAGTTCGCCCAGTACGTCCGCGGTTCAGTTGAAGAATATGCCCGAACCCCGTTCCGGGAATCAACCTGGGAACAACTGGTCGCTGGCCTGCGGTTTGTGAAAGGAAACTTCGACGACCCGGAGGCGTTCGAGCGCTTGCGACTCACGGTTGAGGAACTGGACGAAACCCGGGGAACCGGCGGAAACCACGCCTTCTACCTGTCTGTCCCACCCGACGCCTTCCCGAAGGTTTGTGCACAACTGGCACAGTCGGGTCTTTCCACCTCTGCCCCGGATGCTTGGCGCCGAGTCGTCGTTGAGAAACCCTTCGGCCACGACTTGGAGTCGGCTCGGGAGCTTGAAGAAGTGCTGGCCCAGGTTTTCAAACCTGAGGAGATCTTCCGGATCGACCATTACCTCGGGAAAGAAACCGTCCAGAACATCCTTGCCCTCCGGTTCGGAAACACCCTCTTTGAGCCGATCTGGAACAACCAAAACGTCGACCACGTACAGATCACGATGGCGGAAGACATCGGGGTAGGAGGTCGAGCCGGGTACTACGACGGGGTTGGGGCGGCTCGGGATGTCATCCAAAACCACCTGTTGCAGTTGCTTGCTTTGACCGCGATGGAAGAGCCGGTTGACTTCGGGGCGGACAACTTAGCGATCGAGAAAATCAAGATTCTGTCGGCGCTCCGGCTCCCAGGTCCCCTCGAACAGCACACTGCGCGGGGCCAATACTCGGCGGGCTGGCAAGGCGGCGAAGAAGTAGTCGGGTATTTGGACGAGGGCGGCTTCGATCCCACCTCCACCACAGAAACCTACGCTGCGATGCGCCTGAATGTTGACACGCGCAGATGGGCCGGGGTTCCTTTCTACATTCGGACCGGCAAACGGATGGCGAAGCGGGTCACAGAAATCGCGATCATGTTCAAGCGGCTCCCCCACCACCCGTTCCTGCCGACACAGACTGGGCTTCTGAAACGAAACGCGCTGGTAATCCGCGTTCAGCCCGACGAGGGGGTGACACTCCGTTTCGGCGCCAAAGTTCCCGGGTCCCAAATGGAAATACGGAACGTAAACATGGACTTCGGATACGGACACGCGTTCACCGAGTCTTCACCCGAAGCGTATGAGCGGCTGATCCTCGACATGTTGCGCGGGGAACCACCGCTGTTCCCCAGCCGGGAAGAGGTGGAACTTTCCTGGAAGATTCTGGACCCCGTCTTGGAGCAGTGGGAGCAGCGGGGGAAGCCAGAGCCGTACCGGGCGGGAACGTGGGGCCCCAAGTCGTCCGATGAAATGCTGGCGCGCGATGGGCGCAGTTGGAGGATGCCGTGATCATTGAACTTCCACACACAACCACCCGGGAGATCAGCCGCCGAATGGTGGAGGAGCGAAACCGGTGGGGCGCAGTCGCTCTGGGCCGTGTCCTCACACTGATCGTCGATGCGGATTCTCACGACCCGGAACCGGCCATTTTGGCGGCGAATGCGGCCAGCCGGCAGAACCCTTGCCGCGTGATTGTCCTGTCTGCAACCTCCCCGAAGCGAGGAACTTTAGACGCGCAGATCCGGGTAGGAAGTGATGCGGGGGCGGGCGAGGTGATCCTGCTTCGCCACTCCGCCAAAGAGAAAGACCAACTGGACACCCTGGTCCTTCCTCTTCTGCTGCCGGACGCACCGATTGTTGCCTGGTGGCCGTACTCTTGCCCCGATGATCCCTCGGGAACCCCCATCGGAGCACTGGCGGGGCGGAGAATCACCTCTTCCCAACTGTGTCGAGACCCGGAGAAGAAACTGGCTGCACTGTCCCGCAACTATGTCGCGGGGGATACGGATATGGCGTGGACTCGGACGACCGTGTGGCGGGGACTGATCGCTGCCGCGCTGGACCAGCCCCCTTACGAGCCAGTGCAGAAAGTGGTCCTGTCAGGCCAAACCGGGCACCCTTCCGTTGACCTGATCGGGGTGTGGATGGGCTCGCGCCTGAACTGCCCGGTAGAGATCATCTATGACCAGTACGCGCCTGGGCTGACAGAGGTCCGAATCGAAAGAGAGTCCGGCCCCATCATTTTCAGTCGCCCGGACGGAAGGGTTGCAGAACTGATCCGCCCCGACTCTCCGGTTCAAACCGTTCCTCTTCCTATTCGAGGGCTGGACGAATGCGTCGCCGAGGAACTGCGTCGGCTGGGCCCTGACACCGTATACGGAGAGGTCCTGGCCGCATACGGTGACAGGGCACGAGCATTTGAGGAAGCAGAAAAACAAGACGCCGAGGAGCAGAAGTGACCGAACATATTGAGGGCGCGACCCCAAGCATCGACATTTATGCTGACGCCGAAGAGGTGGAGAAGGTCGCGGCATCGGCTGCTTTGTCGTTGCTGCGGAAGGCGAGTGATGGTGGGGAAACGGGGCAGGAGTCCTCGGACAGATTAATCCACTGGGTTCTGACGGGGGGCGGAGTTGGCATCGGCACGCTTCGCCGCATCGCTGAGCACCCCGATTTGGAAAGTGTCGACTGGGGCCGAGTCCACGTTTGGTGGGGAGACGAGAGGTTCCTCATGGCAGGTGACGAAGAACGCAATGAAACTCAGGCGCGCCAGGCTCTCCTCGACCAACTGGTCGGTGAGGGGCTGCTTCCCGAGGGGAACATTCACCCCATGCCTGCCCTGGGAGCGACGGTTGCGATCGGGGCGGACCCGGACGCGGAGGACATGTTGGCTGCGGGTTTGGAAATACAGGTGATGGATCCCGGTGATGCGGCGGCCGCTTACGACGAAGAACTCGCAAAATACGCGGGCCCCGCAGACGACATCCCGCAGTTCGCTCTCCTAATGCTTGGGATGGGCCCAGACGGTCACGTCGCCTCTTTGTTCCCCGGAAACCCTGGAGTAGAGGTGACGGGGACCGCGACCACCGGAGTCTGGGAGTCCCCAAAGCCGCCCCCAGAGCGAGTGTCGCTCACTTTTGAGGCGATCAGGTCGGCGAGGGAAGTGTGGCTGCTGGCCACGGGCGCCAACAAAGCCCCCGCAATCGCGACGGCGATGACCGGCGTCCACGAAACGGAAATCCCCGCGGTTGGCGCGAGGGGGCGACACAAGACAAGGTGGTTCTTGGATCAAGCGTCGGCTTACCTGGCGGACGGCGCTTAGAGCCCTGGGGTTCAAGCCCCCGTCGGGTCATTAACTAGGACTTGGAACAGGTCCCAACCTGTCGTCTTATCTTTGATGATGATGATTTGTGGGCGGTCTGCAACGAATTCTTGTTCCGGGGACACGGCGCTCGCAGTGTCGATGCCAACCTCGGTTATGGCGGCGGCGACCGTGCCCGCCTCGTCTACCTTGAAACGTCCCTGCTGAACGACTTGGTCGACAATAAGATCGCGCGCGTCAGAAATGTGGCTCAGGGCATTCGGGGCGCCGGAGAAAACCGAGGTGAGTCCTTGCCGCTGCAGGGGATCCACCAGGGACGCGGTAGACGTCAAATCTAACTTCGGGATGGAGACGAACACCGTTTGCTCGCTGAGAGACATCTCCAAGGTGTCCAGGACGGGAGCGTCAAGGCTGGACACGGCCACTTCCTCCGGACCAATGACATAGCGGGCAACCAAACTTCCATCGTCCCCGTAGGGCAGTTCAACCATCTTCCACTCACCCGTCTCGGAGTAGGGAACATGGAAGGTGCCGTTCATGAAGTCAACTTCAACATCTGTCCCATCCAGCCGGTGGAACTGTTCGGGCGCCGTAGCATAGGGCTCAAATGGGTGCGTCCATGCGGCCGCCAACACGATCGCGTTTTGAAGTGCGAGGACAGTGTCCTCAGTGATGTCCAATCCTGATTCTTTAATGAGGCCGGCCGTATTTTCCCGCACCCAATCATTCAGGATCTTTTTTGCCCCCGGCGCTTGCAAATCCGTTTCGAGGATGCCCGCATCGAACCACTTTTCCAGGCTATGGACGTAAACGGGGTTGATGTTCAAGTCATCGTCGGCGACAACCTGGCTGGCCATATGGATTTGCGGATGATCGGGAAGGCTATCCAGGTCAATGTCCGCAGGGGCAACCCGGTACGGGTCAAGCGCCGCCACAAGGGCATTCACTGCCTGGTTGCGTGCCTCCCCGGACGCGCCGAGGATCACCGCGAACTCATCCTCCGTTTCACCCTCCGCCCCCGAAGCGAGCATCGACAATGCAACGACCGTTGAAGCGGGAGAGGTGACAACTGTTTTGCCGTGCAAGGAGCTCAGAATGCCAAGTCCAAGGGCGCTTGTCTGCTTGACTACGTTGCCGGCCTCTGACGCATCTTCGACGGGAACTTTGACCAGGTCCACGCCACCCTCCTCAAGTGCGGTGTCAGGCGTGCTGAGCACATCCACTGTCGACCCGTCTCCCGCGTCAGAGCGACTTGGAAAGTCTGCGGAACAGGCCGCAACAAGAGCCACCATCAGGGCCGTTATGGATGCTGTGGCAGCTTGCCGGATCCAAGCCCACGAGATTGCGGCTGTCACCAGAACCCCCTTGTTCAAGTCTGAGCCGGGCAAATCTCCTGCCTGTACGTACAGCAACGTTAGCAAATCTCAGAAGGGGTCGTCTTGGGAGATAATGACGCCCGAGGTGATCTTGAACCCAGCGGTATATACCCATCAAGGTCACCGTGCTTCAGGACACCGCTCTCAGGACACCGATCTCAAAAGGGGCTCGACGCAAGAAGGTGTAAGAAGGTCTGGGATTGGCGCGCTCGGCATCCTACAAAATCAGGTTCGACGTCTACGACTACTCCGGCGGTGACCACTTCGGCGGTTGTCAACTTGTTTGGAGTCAGCAGGGCGCTTCCCGGTCCTTAAAGTGCTTCGCTGTCCTTAATGAGGTTCCCTGTCCTTAATGTGCACGTTATGAATAGGTAATGGCCCTAAAGTGTTGCACGGAGAGCTCCAGGAAGCACATTAAGAACAGGGAACAGTGTTGTGAAACAAAGTGGGTGCCCCTTGTCGGTGATCTTGAGGCAAGTGGCTAATCCCTGGGCCACAACCGTCTGGAACCACGAGTCACACAGGCGCCGGGCCACAAAGCCCCAAAACCCCAGGGGCCCACACTCACAGCGTCACAAAGTCACAAAGTCACAGCATGCAGGAGACGCAGCCCTCAATCTCAGTTCCGTCAAGTGCGGACTGGCGGATGCGGACGTAGTAGAGGGTTTTGATTCCCTTCGTCCAGGCGTAGATGTAGGACCTGTTCAGTTCACGAGTAGTGACCGTGTCCGGGTAGAACAGCGTCAGCGACAGACCTTGGTCGACGTGTTGCGTGGCGACCGCGTAGGTGTCGATGATCTTTTCCGGCCCAATCTCGTAAGCGTCGTCGTAGAACTCCAAGTTGTCATTCGTCAGATAGGGAGCCGGGTAGTAGACACGTCCCAGCTTCCCCTCTTTCCTGATCTCTATCTTCGACGTGATTGGGTGGATAGAAGAGGTCGAGTTGTTGATGTACGAAATCGACCCCGTCGGAGGAATTGCCTGGAGGTTCTGGTTGAACATGCCGTATTCGGCCACGTCCTCCGCCAGTTTCTTCCAGTCCGCAGACGTTGGAATGTGAGCCGTTGACTTCGCGAACAGCTCTTTCGTCTTGTCGAACTTGGGGTTCCAGTCACCGTTGATGTACTTCTCGAAAAACTTTCCGGATGCGTAGTCTGACTTCTCAAAGTTTTCAAAAGTTTCGCCGCGCTCTTTGGCGATCTTGTTGGATGCCTTAATCGCCTCGTACGCGATTGTCATGAAGTACATGTTCACGAAATCCAACGCTACTTCGGAACCGTAGTGGACGCTTTCCCTCGCCAAGTAGCCGTGAAGGTTCATCTGCCCCAGGCCGACGGCGTGGGAGCGTCGGTTGCCTGACGCAACCGAAGGAACAGATTCGATGTCGGACAGTTCAGAAACCGCTGTTAGGGCGCGGATCGCCGACTCCACCGTCTCAGAGAAGTCTGGTGAATCCATCGTCTTGGCGATGTTCAGGGAGCCGAGGTTACAAGAGATGTCCTTGCCGACATGCTTGTAGGAAAGGTCCGGGTAGTACTCGGACGCCTCAGAAACCTGCAGGATTTCGCTGCACAGGTTCGACATCGTAATGCGGCCCTCGATGGGGCTTGCCTTGTTGACGGTGTCCTCGAACAAAATGTACGGATACCCAGACTCAAACTGGATCTCAGCCAACGTTTGGAAGAACCTGCGGGCAGAAATCTTCTTCTTCTTGATCTGGGGGTTATCCACCATCTCGTAATACTTCTCCGTCACCGAAATCTCGGTAAACGGCACCCCGTAGACCCGCTCCACGTCATACGGGCTGAAGAGATACATGTCCTCATTCTTCTTCGCCAAGTGGAACGTAATGTCGGGGATGACTACGCCAAGAGAGAGGGACTTGATGCGGATCTTCTCATCCGCGTTTTCCCGCTTCGTGTCCAGGAAAGACATGATGTCGGGGTGGTGAGCGTGAAGGTACACCGCCCCCGCGCCTTGGCGAGCACCCAACTGGTTAGCGTAAGAGAAGGAATCCTCCAGCAACTTCATGACTGGGATAACTCCGGAGGACTGGTTCTCAATCCTCTTGATGGGTGCTCCAGCCTCACGAAGGTTAGTGAGAGACAGCGCCACCCCTCCCCCACGCTTAGAGAGTTGAAGCGAGGAGTTGATGCCACGAGCGATGGACTCCATATTGTCCTCGACCCGGAGCAAGAAACAGGAGACCAGTTCTCCGCGTGCGACCTTGCCTGCGTTCAGGAAGGTCGGGGTCGCGGGCTGGAACCGGCCCGACATCATTTCGTCCACCAGGTGGCGGGCAAGCTCAATGTCTCCACGCGCCAAATACAACGCCACAATGACAACCCGGTCTTCAAAACGTTCCAGGTAGCGGGTGCCGTCGAAAGTTTTCAGGGTGTACGAGGTGTAGTACTTAAACGCCCCCAAGAAAGTGGGGAAACGGAACTTGTAGGCGTACGCCTGCTTGTAAAGATCCTTGATGTCCTGGAACGAGTACTGGTCCAGCACCTGCTGTTCGTAGTACCCCTCATCCACCAGATACTTGAGCTTCTCTTCAAGATCGTGGAAGAAGACCGTGTTTTTGTTGACGTGGGTCAGGAAGTATTGACGAGCCGCCTTACGGTCCGCGTCGAACTGGATCTTCCCGTCCGCGTCGTAGAGATTCAGCTGCGCATTCAGGGCATGGTAATCAAGATCCGGGGAGAGGGACTCCTCCTGGCCGGTATCGGTCAGCGTCTTGACCAAAATTCTCTCAGTCCTTCTTGTACTCGTGTCACATCCTGGGTCGTCCCAAGAAGTTCAAACCTATAGAGGTGAGGCACTCCCACCTTTTTTGCGATGATGTCTCCTGCAAGGCAATAAGCCTTGCCGAAGTTGGTGTTGCCAGCCGAGATCACGCCGATGCAGTGAGATCGGTTCGTTTCGTCGTTGAGGAACTTGATGACCTGTTTGGGCACCGCCCCCCGCACGTTACCTCCCCCATACGTTGGCACTACCAGCACGTAGTCGTAATCAACGTGAAGTGGGGGTTCAGTAGCCCGAAGCGGGATGCATTCCGAAGGCAGACCTGTGCGTTCGACAAAACGTTTGGTGTTCTCCGTGACAGAGGAGAAATACACAAGAGCTATGTTGTCGCTCCCGGATTCCATTGAATCGGCTCACTACCGCCCAGCGGGTGCGAGGACCGCAGCGGCAACTTCCGTCAAAAGGTCAGGGCGGTATCCGCTCCAGTGGCGATCACCCGCGACAACGACGGGTGCCTGCTGGTATCCCATGCCGATGATCATTTCGAGAGCATCACGATCAACAGTCACGTCAACCACGGTGTACTCCACACCATGGCGATCCAGAGCCCTGTAAGTTGCGTCGCACTGAACACACCGAGGCTTCGAGTAAACGGTGATAGTCATCTGTTGATCCCTCCGGCCCATTCAGGGGCTAAATCGACCCCGCAACTCAGCGAGTCCGATCAAACTCCTCAAATGTAACTACATCAATGTCATTTCCACGGAGCGCATTGCCCCCCGTGCCGTTGTAACACTACACCTTGTGGCCCCAATGTCGAGCACCCCCTACATGTCGTGGTGAACGTCTCCTGTGGATCATTCCCCCAACTCTGTGGATGAAGCACAAACCGCACTCCCCGGACCGAACTACACCATTGTGACTCACCCCTCCGACACATTCGGACACCGTCGAACAAAAGCCCATCAACACCGACTGGTTATGGCTTGGTTCTGGCGGCAAACCTGCCACAAGCCCCATTTCTCCCGATCGTTGCTGGTCGTCAAATCCCAAACCCGAGCGACTGTGTAGCAACCTCCAACAGGGGTGTGTAAAAGTCTGAGAACTTCATCCCCAGCCTGTGGATGACCTACATCCAATTCGCGTTGTGAAAAGCTGGGCTTCGGCGTGTCGCATAAGGGTGGCTCAGAGGTCGAGGCATCCGCCGCAGGCGCCGCTCAATCCGGCTGAACCCGGTTCAATCCGGCCCCGTTCAACAGCCCGTCAACATTCAATGAAGTTGACGGCCAATCCTCCAACGGAGGTCTCTTTGTAGTTGGCGTGCATATCAAGCCCGGTCTGCCGCATGGTTTCTATGGCAGTATCCAAAGAAACCCGGTGCCGCCCGTCCCCGTAAAGCGCCATCCGAGCAGCGGAGATAGCCTTCACCGCCGCGATTGCATTGCGTTCAATACAGGGAATCTGGACTAGGCCGCCCACCGGATCACACGTGAGTCCAAGTGAATGCTCCATCGCGATTTCTGCCGCGTTTTCCACCTGCTCCGGCGTGCCCCCGAAAGCCTGTGCCAGGCCAGCAGCGGCCATGGCTGAAGCCGACCCAACCTCACCCTGACAGCCAACCTCGGCCCCCGCAAGAGAAGCGTTCGTCTTGATCAGGGAACCTATCGCGGAAGCTGCCATCAAGAAATCGCGGGCGACCTGGCGTCTCTTGGGGTACCTCTGGAGAAGATTGCGCAACTTCCAAAGCTCGGTTTGTTTGGCGAGGGCTCCCAGGCCGCCCTCGTCCCCCGCTGCCCTCATTACTAAGAAATATCCGAGGACCGCTGGCACAACCCCCGCCGCCCCGTTGGTTGGGGCTGTGACAACGCGGTGGCCGGCGGCATTCTCCTCGTTTACCGCAAGCGCGAAGAGGTTTACCCAGTCGAGCACTGCCAGGGGGTCCTCGTACTCCCCCTCCAAACTCCTACACAGTTGGGGTGCCCTCCGAGGAACCCCCAAGCCGCCCGGCAAAATACCCGCAGTCGTGACGCCCGCTTCGACGGCTTCGAACATGGTGTCAAGGACATGGTCCAGGTAGTCCGTTGTATCCTGACGGGTGTGGCGAACTCCCTCGTTCTCCCACGCCACCTGAGCCACGGACTGGCCCGACTTGGAGCACTGTTGAAGGAGCTGCGCGCCCGTCGTGAAAGGGTAAGGGCACGGGTCGGCGACGGCTCCAACTGCTTCCGTGTCTGCTCGCAGAGGCTTTGGAGCCTCATCTGCGACCTGCATCAGGACGAAACCGCCGCCCGTTGAATAGTAGGTGCGAGTCAGGGTGTCGCCGGTGTTAAGGCGCGCGGAGATCGTGAGCCCGTTGACGTGGAAATCTAGAGTTTCACGAGGATTGAACCGCACATCCACAGGCAAATCGAAAGGAACTTGAGCACCCCCGTACAGCGCAAGTTGACCGGTCGATGTGAGTTGGCGAACCAGTCCTTCAACCTGGGCAATGGGCACCGTTTCTGGGTCTGCCCCGCCAAGACCAAGCAGGACGGCGCGGTCGGTCCCATGGCCAATTCCTGTTGCGGCCAGGGATCCGTACAGGTCGACGGTTATGGATGTGGGGTTAGCGGCTTGGTCCAGCAGCTCCTCGGCAAACGCCTTGCCGGCACGCATCGGTCCAACGGTGTGGGACGAGGAGGGGCCGACACCCACTCGGAACAGATCAAAAATACCCAGTTGTGCCAACGTTTACACCTCCCACTCGCCGCCCTTCATCGTCCCACAGTACGCTCGCTGGGAGAAAGTGTCGGTGCGTACGCCTATCCTCGATTGCATGAGTGAACAGACCTTGGAAACGAAGATGAATGCCGAGTCCTTCAACTTGGATCACCGGAAAGTCAGAGCCCCCTACATCCGGGTTGCGGATCGCAAGGAACTGCCCGGCGGGGATGTCCTAATCAAGTATGACGTTCGGTTTACACAGCCAAATTTGGCGCATCTGGAGATGCCAACGGTTCACTCAATTGAGCACTTGACTGCCGAACTTATGCGCAATCACACAGACGCGCTGATCGACTTTTCTCCGATGGGTTGCCAGACGGGTTTCTACGCCTTGACCCTGGGCTTGGAGAAGGATGATTTCGAACAGCTCCTGGCGGAGTCTTTTGCTGACCTCCTTGAGGCGGAAGAGGTTCCGGCCGCCAACGAAATTCAGTGCGGGTGGGGTGCCAACCACTCCCTGGAAGGGGCGAAGAAAGCAGTCAGTGCGTTCCTAGCGAAGCGTTCCGAATGGAGCGACGTTGGTGAGTGATCACGGGGTTGACGTAGTCATCGTCTGTGCGATGGAGAAAGAAGCCAAGCCCTTCCTCGACGCGCTCGAATCACCATCTGCCCTCCGCACGTTGCCGTCACGTTATCGCGGCCCGGCAACGTTCCACGACGGGCACCTGCACGGTCTAGCCACTGTCGTGGTGACTTCAGGAATCGGGACGACAAACGCGGCAATCGCTACGACCACTGTCCTGGCTCATCACAAGCCCCGATTGGTGATTATTGCTGGCACCGCCGGGGGACTGGGGGCAGGTGTTGAACTGGACCAGGTCATGCTTGCCACCTCAACGCTTTATCACGACGCGGATGCCACCACGTTCGGCTACGTGGTTGGGCAGATTCCTCGTATGCCTCCCGTCTATGAGGCGAACGTGGAGGCTCTTGAGATAGCGGAAAAAGCAGTGCTGCAAGCGGGACTGGACGTGCGAAAAGGACCGATCAGTTCGGGAAACTCATTCGTTATGGCAGACCGGGTGGACGCCATCCGCCATTCGTTCCCGCAGGCCATTGCAGCCGACATGGAAACCGCCGCCGTCGCTCAAGTTTGCTGGTCGTTTGACTGTCCGTGGATTTCTCTGCGTGCGGTTTCCGACATGTGTACCAGTAGCGGAGAGTTCGCAGAGCGGGCTCCGAAGGCTTACGAAACCAGTTTCCAGGCTGCCTCTGCTGTCATGAAATCTCTGTCCGAACTGTCCTCATAAACACACAAGCAAGGATCCCTTATGGAACGCAAGCCTATTCGTCGTGCCCTGCTTTCGGTCTCGGATAAACGAGGCCTGCTTGGCTTAGCCAGCGCCTTGATTGACCATGGGGCCGATCTGGTGGCAACATCCTCCACTGCCGCTGAACTTCAACGTCACGGGATTGAGGTGCAGGAAGTCAGCGAATTGACCGGGTTCCCAGAAATTCTTGGGGGAAGGGTCAAGACATTGCACCCCGTGATCCACGGGGGCTTGCTGGCCCGGCAGGATCTTGAGGACGACCTAGCGGAACTGGGGACCCTCGGCATCGCTCCGTTCGACGCGGTGATCGCAAATCTATATCCCTTCACCGAAACACTGAGCTCGGGAGCCACCGCGGATGAATGCATCGAAATGATCGACATTGGCGGTCCCACGATGGTGCGGGCAGCCGCTAAAAACCACGCTGATGTAGCAGTGGTGACTTCCCCGTACCAGTACGCCCAGCTCATTGAGGAGGTGCGGGCGGGAGGGACAACTCTTGCGGAACGCACCGAGTTGGCCGTCCAAGCATTCCAGATGATCGCGGACTATGACATCGCCATCGCGAACTGGATGACCGGTCTTCCAGGACGCAACTCCGGGACGGAACCTGAAGCCAGCCCGCTACCCGACTGGTTGGCCATGTCGTTCAGTCGTGAACTCGCGCTCCGTTACGGGGAAAACCCGCACCAAGCGGCAGCTCTTTTCAAGGCTGATCTTGCTGGTGAAGGCATTGGGTTAGCAGGGGCTACCCAACTTGGGGGCAAACCCCTTTCCTACAACAACTTCCAAGACACCGATGCAGCGCTGAAAGCCGCAACCGTTTTCTCGGAACCAACCATCGCAATCATCAAACATGCCAATCCTTGCGGACTTGCTTCCGCGGACACCATCGCGGAGGCGTACCGGGAAGCTTTTGCCTGCGACCCGATGTCTGCCTTCGGTGGGGTTGTCGCTTCCAACCGGGAGGTGGATGCAGACACCGCTTCTCAGATCGCGAAGGTCTTTACGGAAGTCGTTGCAGCGCCCTCTTTCACAGCGGAGGCTTTGGAGATCCTGCAGCGCAAACCGTCGCTGCGCATCCTGGAGGTAGATGCGGGTGGCTCAGATCTAGAATTCCGTCAGGTCAGCGGCGGTTTGTTGGTCCAAGAGAGCGACACCCCTCAGCCCTCGGAAGCGCCGCAAGAATGGACGTTGGTTGCTGGGCCGGCGGCCAGTCCAGAAACCCTAGAGGATCTTGATTTTGCTTGGCGTGCCGTCCAATTCGTCAAGTCGAACGCGATCTTGCTGGCCAAGGACACGGCGACCGTGGGTGTAGGGATGGGGCAGGTCAACCGGGTGGACTCCGCAAAACTGGCGGTGCAAAGAGCCAACACGCTGGCCGACGGCCAGGAGCGGGCGGTGGGCGCGGTGGCTGCCTCCGACGCTTTCTTCCCGTTCGCTGACGGACTACAGATCCTGACCGAAGCCGGGGTGACCGCAATCGTCTCCCCTGGAGGATCAAAGCGGGATCAGGAAGTGATTGACGCCGCCCAAGCCGCCGGAGTAACCCTCTACTTCACCGGGGTGCGGCACTTCTGGCACTAACCAGCCGCGCTTGAAAGCGGCGAAGCGGTATCCGCTAACGCGCCTCCACTATTCTGGATTCCCAAGGTTCCAAAGTGGGGGCGCTCGCCGCTGCCTCATGGGTTCCCAGGAGGACGTTGCCGTCTTCGAGTAGTGGCAGCAGTTCCTCGGGCAATTCCACCGTCTCCGAAGAACAGTTGGCAACCATCACCAATTTCTTGTCCCCTAGGGTGCGGGTGAGGGCCCAAATCCGCTCATCCTCGGGCAACAGCAACTGGAACCTTCCCTCTTGCACCACTTTGCTTTCGTGGCGGAGCCTGATCAACTCCTGGTAGTGCGCAAACACGGAACTGGGGTCCGCGACCGCCGCCTTTGCGTTGATTTCCCGGTATGCGGGGTTCACAGCAAACCAGGGGGTGCCGGCGGTGAACCCAGCGTTTTCTGAGTCATCCCACTGGACCGGGGTGCGGGCGTGGTCCCTCGCCTTGACCCGCAACGAATGCAAGACCTGTCCTTCGGGGACCCCCGCCGCTGTCTCCAACGTGTGGAAGTTGATTGACTCGATGTCTTTGTAATCCTCGATGGTCTCAAGAGGCGCGTTGGTCATCCCAAACTCTTCGCCCTGATAGATGTACGGTGTCCCCTTGTGCATGTGAAGCGCCGAAGCCAACGTCTTGGCAGAGTTCACCCGGTGTTCCGCGGAATCGTCACCAAACCGTGAAACCACCCGAGGCTGATCGTGGTTGTCGTAGTACAGCGAGTTCCATCCGGCATCTGCCAGGCCGTATTGCCACTTCGCCAGGTTCTGCTTCAACGCGGAAAGCCTATGAGGGCCCAAGTCCCAGCGCCTGGGGCCCGACTGGTCAAGGTCCATGTGTTCAAACGTGAAAACCATGTTCAGTTCATGGTGGCTGGGATCCGTGACCTCTTGGGCGACTTCCACCGTGGCACCCGGCATCTCCCCCACGGTCAGCAAGTGTTGCGCGCTCAAACCAACTTCGCGGTTCATTTCTTGAAGGAACTCGTTCAGCCTGGGGCCGTTCGCGATCTCCGCTGGCCTCTCGCCCTCCGACACCAAGTCTTCCGGCTTGGAGATGAGGTTGATTACGTCCATGCGGAACCCGTCGACGCCACGGTCGATCCACCACCGCATCATGTCGTAGACCGCAGCGCGCATCTGCGGGTTCTCCCAGTTCAGGTCGGGTTGTGCGGGGCTGAACATCCCCAGGTAGTACTCCCCGCTCTTGGGGTCGCAAGTCCACGCAGAGGGGTGGAAGGCCGCGGCCCGATCATCTGGTTCCGCGCCCGGCTCCCCCGCTTTCGCACCTGGTCGGGCGGGGCGCCACCAATACCATTCGCGTTTTTCCGAGGAAGGGTCACGGGACTCCTCGAACCAGGCGTGTTTGTCCGAGGAATGATTCACCACCAGATCCATGATTATCCGGATGCCCCGCCGGTGAGCCTCTTTCAGGAGCTCATCCATGTCATCGACGGAACCGAACAGCGGGTCAATCTCCCGATAGTCGCTAATGTCATAACCCATGTCGACCTGCGGCGACTGGTACACCGGAGAAAGCCAGAGAACGTCAACACCAAGAGTTTTCAAGTAGTCCAGGCGGTCGATTATCCCCCGCAAATCCCCAACGCCGTCAGCGTTCGAGTCGTTGAACGACCGAGGGTAAATCTGGTAAACAACCGCAGACTTCCACCAGTCCTTCTTGCGGCCCCAATGCTCTCCCATGAGACTTTTCTCTTGCCCTCAAACTTGAACGCGTGTCACCGTCTGTGTCACGAAGTTTTCGGGGGTGATTGTTTCGCACAATCTTGCGGTAAATGATGGTGCGCGAGGGGGGAGTTGAACCCCCACTCCATCAACTGGAACACGGACCTGAACCGTGCGCGTCTGCCTATTCCGCCACTCGCGCTTTACTGAGACTCAAGCGTACCGCCAAAAAGGCTAACCAAGAACCTCAACGAATGAAGACCTTACCACCTGATTTACCGGGCTCTCAATTGAAGGAAAGAGAGATGGAGCTCCCTTGTCTTCGCTCGGAGGCGCCACCGCGGCCTCAAGTGACCAGATTCAACCTCATCCGTCCACATGGTTGCCCTTTTTGTGCAATTTCGCGGGACAGGACACTAAACTGAAGCAAAATGCCTTTCGAGGATCAGGGAGCTTTCCTGCAACTGACGAAAGGAAACCGTAATTCACGCAATGCCGAAGCGATCCGGAATGTAGGGGGGCTAACCACCGGTTCGACGCGTCCACCAGGACCCCACCGGGTCTACTACAAATAGGGGCAACACTTGGGAATTTTCGACCGTTTCGAAACCGCTGTTGAACGGGGCATGAACTCCGTATTCTCGCGAGTTTTCCGTTCGGGCCTGAAGCCAGTAGATATCTCCTCAGCCATCCGAACAGCGATGGATAATGCAGCCGAAGCATCTTCCAGCAAAGACTCGTCTCCCGTCGCACCCAACCAGTTCGTGATTGAAGTATCCGCGAGTGACTACGATTCCATTCAGGAAGAAGGCTCCCCCGCCATCGCCGAAGAGCTAGCGCTGGATGCCACCAAGTACGCGACAACACAGCAGTACGTCCTGCTTGGCCCCGTCACGGTTGAGTTTGTGAAGTCGGAAGAAGAGTCCCAGGGCATGCTGAACGTGATCGCGAAAAAGCATCGGGGATCTGTCGCGCCGGCGACCGGAGCCGCACCCTCCCCCACACACCCGATCATTGATGTTGGCGGAGAAAAATGGCTTTTGACTGAGGACGTTACCGTCGTGGGACGTTCCTCAAAAGCAGACATTCGGGTTGAGGATCCCGGAGTGTCTCGCCAACATGTCGAATTCCGCATTACCCCAGACGGAGTAATCCTTACCGACCTAGGATCAACAAACGGCACCTTTGTGGAAGGCCACAAGATTGAAGCCGCCACCCTCCTAGACGGAAACCAAATCATGATTGGCAACACCCGCATACTTTTCTGGACGCATCCCGAGGCGTAACCAGAGATGATGACTGAACTCGCCTTCACCCTTTTCAGGCTCGGCTTCCTTGTTTTGCTGTGGCTGATGGTTCTTGGCGCGGTCGCAACTCTTCGACGTGACATTTACGGCACTGTGGTAACCCCTCGCGGGAAGGGACAACCGAAGAAACAACATAAGAAGAAACAGAAGCGTTCCTCAGGTTTGTCTTCCAAGGAGCCGACGAAACTGCTGATCACAGGAGGGCCGCTTACGGGCACTATCATCCCCTTGGGCACCCAGCCCGTAAGTATTGGTCGCGCCCCCTCTTCAACTTTGGTGCTGGAAGACCCCTACGCTTCCTCCCGCCACGCCGAACTGGCTGTTGTCGATGGACAGTGGTGCCTAAGCGACCTGGCGTCAACCAACGGCACCTTCGTTGACGATGAGCGGATCGCAAGCGACCATCCCCTCCCAACCGGGGTAACAGCGCGCATCGGGCAAACCACTTTTGAACTGGTGACATAGTGGCAATCGAGTTTCATTTCGCCACTAGGTCAGACGTTGGCCTCGTTCGGAAAAACAATCAGGATTCGGCCTACGCCGGAACCCGGCTTCTAGTTGTCGCCGACGGCATGGGCGGGGCTGCGGGCGGAGACATTGCGTCCTCGGTCGTTATTGCCCACCTCGCCCCTCTCGATGATGCACCCGGGCCTTCCGACGAGCTGCTGACCAACCTCGGCGACGCGCTCCAGGCAGCCCATGACGAACTGGTTGACCGCTCAGATCAAGACCCCAGCCTCAAGGGTCTGGGCACCACCTGCACCGCACTTCTTCGTTCCGAAAACAAACTCGCGATGGTTCACATCGGAGATTCGCGCGCATACCTGCTGCGCAATAATTCATTGGTTCAGGTCACGACTGATCACTCCCTGGTTCAGTACCTGGTGGACACCGGGCGGATCACCAAGGAGGAAGCGGACACTCACCCGAAGCGCAACGTCGTGTTGCGGGTGCTCGGTGACGGGCCAGCTCCGATGACGGCGGACGCAACGCTTCGCGAAGCGGTCCTCGGTGACCGTTGGCTTCTGTGTTCGGACGGATTGTCGGGCGTCGTTTCAGACGACACGATTTCCGAGGTGATGCAGACGTTCGCGGACATCGATACGTGTGCGGATGAACTGGTGAACCTCGCTCTTCGCGCGGGCGCCCCAGATAACGTGACGGTGGTTCTGGGAGACGTGGTCACTGTGGGTACGGATGAGCCACAGATGCCCGAAATTGTCGGTGCCGCAGCGGTGGATCGCGACGTGCCGACGAAGGGCACGCAGGCAGCAGCGGGCCGTGCAGCGGCGTTGGTTCAAAGCCGCGATGCGGAACTTGAGGACACCTCGGGCGAAGAAGAAACCGAACACCCCGGTCGAAGCAGGACTTTTTGGGCTGCCATGATCGGAACATTCGTCGGCCTGGCTTTCGTTGTCGGCGCCCTACTCTATGGCTGGTCCTGGTCTCAGAATCAGTTCTATGTCATGGGGGACGGAGACCGCGTCGTGGTCTTCCAGGGAATCCCCCAAACCCTGGGGCCTATGGAGTTCTCACGTCCCGTCGAAATCACAGACCTCCAGCTCTCAGAACTTGCCGAGGTTGATCGCAAACGCCTAGAAGACCCCGTCGTCCGTTCTTCCATGGAAGAAATTGACCAATACTTGGAAGAGCTAAGAGGCAGGGTAATTACCCGAGCTAGCCAGAGCGCTCAATCTGCCGTTCACCTGAGCCCCCAATCCGGAGCCCAGTCGGGCCCTCAATCTGACGATTCGTCGGCAGGGGAGGGCGATTCCTGATGGCAACTGTTCAGGTTTCGGGCGCCCGGCCTCGTCGTGGTCTTGAAATCTTGTTGATGCTTCTGGCCATCGCGATCGGCGTGAGCGCCTATATGCTCTCCAGCCTGAACCGCACCGGCACTCTTCCTGCAAACGTGGGATTACACATTGGCATCTTTGTGGGGATCGCGGTGATTGCCGAGATCGTCGTACAAATCACTGCCCCTCACGCGGACCCTGTGATTCTCCCGATCTCAGTCACGCTCACAGGTCTTGGCCTTGCGATGATCCACCGCCTGGATTTGTCCTACGAGGCATTGGGCCGTCCAACAACCGGCTCCCGGCAAGGAATCTTCGCCATTATCGGGCTGCTCTTCATGTCCCTGATTCTGATCTTCTTGCGCGATCACCGGATCCTGCGGAGGTTCACGTACACGTTCATGGTGATCTCCCTAATTCTGTTGCTTCTGCCGATGATCCCGGGAATTGGGGTGGAACACTACGGCGCGAAAGTGTGGGCGCGCATTGGAGGGTTCGAGTTTCAGCCGGCAGAGTTCGCCAAAATCACCCTCGCGGTATTTTTCGCCGGATACCTGGTAAGCAACAGGGACAAACTGTCCATCGGGGGCCCAAAGTTCCTGGGAATGCGTCTCCCCCGGCTCCGTGATCTCGGCCCAATCCTGGTGGTCTGGTTGGCCAGCATCGCAGTCCTGGTGCTCCAGAAGGACCTGGGAACCTCGCTCCTGTTCTTCGGGCTGTTCGTGGCGATGCTGTACGTGGCAACCAACCGTGTCTCATGGATCGCGATTGGCGCTGTACTCTTTGTCCCGGCAGCGGTGTTGGCAGCCAGGGTTTTCCCTCACGTGCGGAATCGTTTCAACGTCTGGTTCAACGCGATGGAACCCGAAGTCTTCGACGCGCCGGGAGGCTCTTACCAACTGGTGCAAGGCCAATTCGGCATGGCTACCGGCGGACTCATGGGCACGGGGTGGGGACGAGGATTCCCACAGGTCGTTCCCCTGGCCGAATCCGATTTTATCCTGGCTTCCCTAGCCGAAGAGCTGGGATTGGTGGGCCTACTGGCGATCCTCATGCTCTACCTGGTGCTGGTGGAACGCGGCATGCGTGCCGCCCTGGGCACCCGCGACGGGTTCGGTAAGTTGCTGGCTGCCGGTCTCTCCTTCTCGATCGTGTTGCAACTGTTCGTGGTGCTTGGAGGCCTAACCCGGGTTATCCCCATGACTGGACTGACGGCTCCATTCCTGGCTAAGGGTGGCAGCTCCATGCTGGCCTCATGGATAATCGTCGCGCTGTTGCTAAGGATCTCGGACGCTGCCAGGCGCCCCGCTTCCAAGGCGCAGACCTGGGAGGAGGTCGCAGCTAAAGAGAAAGTCAGCTCCGATACCAGCCCTGTTCCCACCCTGTCCGCAAGCGACCTTGACGCTGGCGGTGCTACACAGTGAACACGCAGATCCGCAAACTCTTTACCGTGACGCTGGTTCTATTTCTGATTTTGGGTGTCGCGGCTACGCTTATCCAGTTCGTGTACGCCTCGGACTTAGTGAATGACTCTAGGAATACACGACGCTACCTGCAGGCCCTCGAGCGGGATCGCGGCCCGATCATTGTTGCCGATGTCCCGATCGCCCTTTCAGAGAAGATTGAGCCCGCTAACACCTACCAGCGCACCTATCCGGAGGGGGAACTTTACGCGGCGATAACCGGGTATTTTTCCGCTGTGAACATGGTGGCAACGGGGATGGAGGCCGCGGAGAACAACGTGTTGGAGGGTCGAACTGATCTCCTGTTCCAGCAGCGGATACGCAACCTCTTCGCAGGTCAACAACGTGAGGGTGGTGGCGTAGACCTAACGATTGATCCTGCAATGCAGGAGACGGCGCAACGGCTCTTGGGTGACAGGGAAGGCGCTGTCGTGGCGCTGAACACTGAAACGGGGGCTGTACTAGCGCTCTACTCTTCTCCCTCCTACGACCCGAACCCGTTGGCATCCTTAGACGCGACGAAGGCTACGGAAGCGGCCGAGGCACTGGAGGCAGATCCCAGACGTCCCCTTGACAACCGAGCCATCGCCTCCAATCGGTACGCTCCAGGATCAACATTCAAGATTTTGACTGCAGTAGCCATGCTGGAAAATGGCGTCACCCCCACCACTAAGATCCCGAGTCCTTCCACCACGATTCTCCCGGGGACAGCGACAGAGATATCGAACATTTATGGCTCATCCTGCGGGGATGGCACCCCGACGTTTACCGAAGCGTTTGCCCGTTCCTGCAACACTGCGTTCGTCATTGCCTCTGAGGGTCTTCCCGATGGGGCCCTCGCCGACGTCACGGAGCGTTTTGGGTTTGGAGAGAGCCTGAAGATCCCTCTTTCGGTGACCCCCTCGACGTTCCCGCAAGACATGGACGCGGCCCAACTTGCCATGAGTGCGATCGGACAGTTTGAGGTTCAGGTGACCCCGTTGCAGATGGCGATGGTAGCGGCAGCAATCGCCAACGACGGAACCATGATGCAGCCCTACCTTGTCGATTCTGTTGTCGACGCGGATAACCGGAGGCATTCGAAAACTTCTCCTCGTGAACTGCGTCAAGCAGTGGTTCCGGAGATCGCGGAACAGGTCAAAGCAATGATGGTGGAGGCGGTGTCCGGCAGCGGGGCCAGTGGCTCAGCCGCGCAGGTTCCGGGAATCCAAGTCGCTGCGAAAACGGGGACCGCTGAAGTTGGGGACGGCTCCAGAACCAATGCTTGGACTGTCGGCTTCGCACCCGCAGATGATCCCCAAATCGCAGTGGCAGTCATCGTGGAAGGTTCCGATACGAATCCGAACCCGCTTGGTGGTTCTGTCGCTGCCCCGATCCTTAGTCAGTTGTTGGAGGTGGGACTGAAGTGAGCGATTCTTCATCGAATGCGAAACCGGTTCGTGCCGGCCGCACCCTGGGTGACCGATACACCCTTGTCAACCGGATCGCGAAAGGTGGCATGGGTGAAGTCTGGCGGGCCCGTGACCGACGGTCAGGAATGTTGGTCGCCGCGAAAGTTCTGCGACCCGAACTAACGGGCGAGGAGATCTCCCTCTCCCGGTTGCGCCTGGAGGCGGAGAACACGATGCGTGCCCGCCACCCCAACATCGCTATGGTTATGGATTCGGGGGAGGACGAGGGCCAAGGCTGGATAGTCATGGAGCTGGTTCAAGGTCGCCCACTGACAGACTTTATGGGGGACGGAAAACAACTCACGGCCGAACAGTTGGTTCCCATTCTGATTCAGACCGCTTACGCTTTGGACGGCTCCGCCCAGGCCGGGATTGTTCACCGTGACATAAAGCCCGCCAACATACTTATCCGAGAAGACGGAATGGTGAAACTGACCGACTTCGGAATCTCCTATTCTCGGGGTCAAGCAAACCTCACGGCCGTCGGCATGGTCATGGGGACCGCGCAGTACTTGGCGCCTGAACAGGCGATGGGGGGCGAGGCCACCCCAAGCGGGGACCTCTACTCCCTAGGAGTGATTGCCTACGAAGCCCTCGCCGGACACCGCCCTTTCACCGGCAAATCAGCTATCGACATAGCCATGGCGCACGTGAAGGAAGAAGCTCCAGACCTACCTGACACTGTTCCGGACCCCATGGCGGATATTGTGTTCGGGTTGCTTGCCAAAGATCCTGCTGACCGGCCACAGTCAGGGACGGCTCTGGTTCGCACGCTCACTAGGGCCGCAAACGAAATGGGGATTGGCACCTCCCCGATGCCGCTTCCGGAGCCGAAGAAGGGGGAAGGTTCCGACGGGGACGCTGAACCTCGCCTCCCCACCCCAGAGCAACTGGAGCAAACTGAGCCCGAGGTCGTCGCCCCGAAGCCAGCTATCCAATCCCCGGCGGAAGTCCAAACACCTCCCTCTTACGCTGTGCCCAAATCATCTCCGGAGCCCGCTCCCCAACCCCGGTCGCTCCCACCCAGCATGAGTTGGAAACCCGTAGACGTGTCGTCTTTCCCCATCCGCCCCAAAGCAGATGCGGCCCTCAACACTGTGTCTGCGGCAGGCGCGGCCACCTCTCAAAGGCCGTCCTCGTCCAGCGCTCGGCCGGGAGATTACCCTGCACGGGTGTCCTCGTTCCCCGAGGAAACAGAAACCACGCCGCCTGGCGAATCCCGAGTCGGAATGTGGATAATAGCCGGCCTCATCGCTTTAACGGTTATCTTGATAATCATTGCGATGATTCAGAACCGTGCCGAGAGCGGCGCTTCCGCCCCCGACGTCCTTCCAATGTTCGAAAGCATCGCTGAAACACGCAATTTGGAGGTTGCCTCATGGCTCAGTCCAGTCCTCGACTCTTAGGTGGTCGGTATGAGATCCGATCGCTGATCGGTCGCGGTGGCATGGCTCAGGTTCACCTGGGTCGCGACACGCGCCTCTCACGCCTGGTTGCAATCAAGATCTTGCGAGTCGACCTGGCTCGTGACTCAGTGTTCCAGACTCGCTTCCGTCGGGAAGCTCAGGCTGCGGCCTCTTTGAACCACCCCAATATCGTCGCCGTTTACGACACGGGTGAGGAGGCAGTGAAGGGAGCTGACGGCAAGACCGTGATGGTGCCGTACATCATCATGGAGTACGTCGAGGGACACACGGTAAAAGAGCTCCTTTCTGACGGAACCCCCGTTCCGATCCCTGAGGCAGTGGAGATAACCGAGGGCATTTTGGCCGCCCTTTCCTACTCGCATGCCGCGGGTCTGGTTCACCGGGACATCAAGCCCGGCAACGTCATGCTGACGAACGGCGGGAAAGTGAAGGTGATGGACTTCGGTATTGCGAGGGCCATCGCGGATTCCCAAGCAACCATGACCTCCGCGAACGCCGTGCTGGGCACCGCGTTGTACCTGTCACCCGAACAGGCGCGCGGTGAGAAACTGGACGAGCGCTCAGACATCTATTCCGCAGGGTGCGTACTCTTCGAACTTTTAACTGGGCAGTCCCCGTTTTCTGGGGACACGGCAGTGTCTTTGGCATACCAGCACGTGTCGGAGCCGCCTCCCGTCCCCTCCAGTATCGCCGCTGACGTTCCTCCCGAACTGGATCAGGTAACGCTGAAGGCGTTGGCGAAAGACCCGGCACAGCGTTACTCGAGCGCTGGCGACATGGCCGCGGATCTTATGAGGGCGGCCGAGGGCTTACCGATCACCGCCCCTCCCGTTGCCGCATGGGAAACTGCGACAATGACGGCTGCGACCGTTGTTTCGCAGCCCCTTGAACAAACCCAGGCGATGGCGTACCCGGGCCCCAGTCGGCTTGATGGGACCATGGCTGGCACCCAAACCAATCAGCTGTCGGCAACATCCACAGGTACCATCCCGGTTCAGCCCCAGAAAAAGAAGTCAAAGTCGTGGATCTGGGTACTCCTTTTGATCCTGCTGGCGGTGGCGCTCGTAGCGGGGGCCTTCTGGATTTTCCTGCGAGACACCGAACCTCCCGAAGAGTCAACGATTGTCCCCCAGGGGCTCATTGGGATGAGTCAAGAAGAGGCACGCGCGGCTATCGAAGAGGCACAGCTCACCTTCGTACTAGTCGACCGAGTCCCCTCCAACGACATCGATGCCGGCTTCGTGGCCGAGGTAAACCCAACGTCCGGCACGGAAGTGGAAATCGGATCAGACGTTGAAGTTGCGCTCTCGGACGGGCCCGCCACCGAGGAAATTCCGGACATGACCAACATGTCTCTGTCGGACGCGGAACAAATGCTCACTGAGCACGGATTTGTTCTGGGGAATGTGACCATGGAGAACGACCCGAGTGTCGACAAGGACAGGGTCATACGCTCAAGCCCCCAGAAGAATTCCCTGCAGAAGCGCGGAACCACCGTCAATCTCTTCGTCTCCACTGGGGATGTTGAGGTGCCCCAGATCATGGGCATGTCCCAAGCCGATGCTGAAGCAAAGCTGTCTTCCGTTGGATTGCAGTATTCGATCACCTCCCAATACAGCGATCAGCATCGCGAAGGCTCGGTCATGGAGTTCGGCCCGACCGGTGTGCAGTCCAAGGGAACTGTGATCAACGTGGTCATCTCGCTTGGTCCTGAGCCGACACCGGAACCGCCGCAGTCCAACTAGCGCAGTCCGCGCTCGAGTAAGTCATCGCCACCTTGGAAACGCTTCTAGGTGGCGACGACTTTTCATTCGCCCTTGTTTCGCCTGGAGCACACCGCTCCCAGAGCAGACCACTGGTAGACCACGCCACTCCTACACCACGCCCTTGGCGGGACCCAGAGCAAGCCATTGCGTTCGCGACGGCGACCGTCCCGTGGTGTCGTCGGATGCGGCCCATGTGTCAGACCGTCCGACGGAGCACATCCGGTTGGTCCGCATGATGCAGGTCGCTCGGCACATCCAGCAGCTTTCTCGGTGCATTTTGAACACACGAGCGACGCCCGACCCTGTTATGGCGGCACCAACTCTGCTGCGTGGTTATGGCGGCGCCATCTCTGCTGCGTGGTTATGGCGGCGCCATCTCTGCTGCGTGCGTCTAAGCGGCCGCTGTCGGCGGCTGTCAACCGGGTTGGAGTCAAGGGGGTGCTTTCCCTGTCCCTGGTGTGCTTCGCTGTCCCCGGTGTGTCTCTCTGTCCCTAATGTGCTTCGCCGTCCTTAATATCCATATTATGAATAGGTAATGGCCCTAAAGGGTGGCACCGAAAGCTCCTGGAGGCACATCAGGGACAGGGAACAGTGTTGTGAAACAAAGTGGGTGCCCCCTGCCGGTGATCTTGGGGTAGACACTGGCGGCTGAGCCGTATTGCGCGAGGTCTTGCGGCTGTCAATGAAGTGTCACAGTTTTCTAGATCGTCCCTAATGGATTGAAGAGAAATGTAGCTATGGCGAAGACGTGGAGGAACTTCGGTAGGCGGCTAATCCCTAAGCCATAACCACTAGTCGCTTCGAACCGTGAAGCACGCGCAAACACTCACGAACACACCCAGCAATATCCTCAGCAGCAAAACCCGGCGAAACAGTCATAGCCGATCAATCCGACCCCAACCAACTGACACACAACGGGCCCGGCACATAGTGGCACGCCGAAAAGCTCCAATGTGGGGCGCGTGTTGGGTGTGACTCCTCCCAGGTATTCTCTCGAATGAGTTCATTTGAGAGAATATGGTGACTCCTGTCAACGGCGAACCTGTTGTCTAGACCAAAAGGGGTGCGCGAAGGAGAACACAAGTTCCCCCCGCACACCCCTTTATTCATCGGTCGTTTACACGACGCTCCTAGTGGTCGTGATCGTCGTGATCATCAGCCTGGGTCTGGTGGACCGTCCCGTGAGCGTGGTGCGGGGGAGCGTAGATGGAGTAAACCTTCATCGGCACATCCCCGATATTGGTGATGTTGTGCCAAACACCGGTCGGCACCAGAACGGCCCAGTCATCTTCCACTTCCTGTTCGAAAGTGAATTCGTCCTTGGTCGGTCCCATCTGCACCAGTCCGCGCCCTTGCTCTAGTCGCAGGAACTGGTCGGTGTCATGATGCACCTCAAAGCCGATGTCGCCCCCAACCGGGATTGACATGACGGTCATCTGGAGGAATTCCCCAGTCCACAGGGCCGTGCGGAATGTTTCGTTTTCCACGGTCGCGTCTTCAATGTCGACGACGTACGGCGCTGGTCCGAAGTCTTTGAGTTCAGCCATAAAACTCGCCTCATTCTTTCTTCTTGGTTGTTTTCTGATTGCGCCACCTCGCGCATAGTTCAAAAGTAACACGGGGCTGGCAGCGCCACTGTCCATCGGCTTTCGCTCATGGCACCATGGGGATATGAGTGAGAACCAGCTTGCAGTGGGGGCGACGGCTCCCGATTTCAGTGTTGAAACCACCAACGGATCAGTGACCTTAGGCCAGTTGATTGAGAAGGCAGACAAGGGGGTTGTGGTCTACTTTTATCCCCGTGCGATGACGCCGGGGTGTACCACTGAGGCCTGTGACTTCCGCGACAACTTGAACGTCCTCAAAGGTGCCGGATACACGGTCATCGGAATCAGTCCGGATCCCATCGAACGTTTGGAGAAGTTTAAGGAAAAGGATGGACTCAACTTTCTGCTGGGGTCCGATCCTGATCATGCCATCATGACTCAATGGGGTACGTGGGGCCAGAAGAAGAACTATGGACGCATCTTCGAAGGCGTTATTCGCTCCACATTTGTCGTGGATAAAGACGGGAAGATCAGCGTCGCTCTCTACAACGTAAGGGCGAAGGGCCACGTTCTGCGACTACTAAAAGAGTTGGGGATCTAAGCGGCTTCTGCCGAACCGTTCTGCTTCAGCGGCCTTCTTCCTGCGCCCGATCCGCGTAGGTGTTCAGCAGGGCAGCTGCTTCCTCTGCGCCCGAATTGAGTGTCACCACAAGTTCATTTGTGTTCCCGTAACGGATCCGCACGCCCGGGCCTTTTCGTAAAACTATTCCTTCTGTACCGTCAGTTTGAAATCGGTAGCCCCATCCCCCGAACTGTTGGAAGGGGTGGACTTCCACTGTGTCCGCCTCGTTTATTTGGAACGAGGGGACCTGCTTTTTCGGCCAACCAAGCAACGACTTCACGAAGAAGCCATCCGGGCCAATGCGGATCGTGAAAACAGACATTAACGCGATAAAGATCAGGATTGGAACCGTCACGAAGAACGGGACCCACGACCCGGTGGAAACACCTGTCCCCCCAAGCAGGACTGCCATCAGCCCGATGAACCCCCACAGACCGGCAGGTCGCATGCTGGTTTTCCCGATCCACAGGACCGCCTCGTCCTCTGGAAGAAATGCGCGGGCAGCATTCTTGCCAGGACCACTCGAGGCGTCGGGGACTGTCACGCGAGGGCTAATCACCGCAGCCACCACCCCCAGCAGAGCCGAGCCGCCCAATACTGCGGCCAGCTCCCACCAGGACAACCTCGCCTCCGTGGCGGATATCAACCCTCTTTGTGGACCTACGGAAAAGATCGTGAGAAGCAGACCCATAGCGCCCAGGAACACGATGGTGCCGTTAAGGATCGCGATCATGCTTGCAGAGGTGTTCTTGGCGGAGAATCCGATGGCGGCCATGAGCAAAATGGCCCCACCCATGAGCCCGACCAGGGGCCAAATGAATCCAGCCGGGCTGGCGAACCCGTCCGGTTCCCCAACCGTGCCCCAGTGGACCGCGATGGGGTCTGGCAGAGAATCGCGCCACAACCACACCAGAAGGGCGCCGATGAACAACATTGAAAGTGCTACGGCAACTGAGACTAGAAGCGCAATTTCTGTCTTCGGGAGCGTCCCGTTCTCCCGTGGCTTCTTGCCTGGGCTGTCTTGAGGGGCGTTAGCGGCGTTCGACTTGTGGCCGTCAGTCACGGTAATTTCCTTGGTGTTGATTATCAGCATTTTACGTAGGGGAGGACATCTGAGGTCAAACCGGGTGTTGGCTTTGTGCCTCGGGGTCTTTGTAGCCCTGGGGCTTGGAGCGTGCGATTCATTGGTGGAGCCGGGGGAGCCGGTGGAGGTGCTTCCCCCGGAGCCTCGAACACCCCCGCTGTCCTACGAGGGATTCGACCCCGGGAACATCATTTCGGACGAGGAATTCTTCGATTCCTCAGCCATGACCGAAGAACAGGTAGAGGCCTTCGTCAACACCTGGAACGACGGCTGTCGCACCGGGATAGACGGAACCCCCTGTTTGTCTGAGTATCGGGAGGATACCCCCTCGTACACCCCCGATGAGTACTGCCCAGGCGGGTTCGAAGGCGGGGTTGGAGACACTGCTGCGTCGATCATTTGGAAAACGTCCCAGTCGTGCGGGATTAACCCCCAGGTTTTGTTGGTGACGCTCCAGAAAGAGCAGGGGCTGATTACCGCTTCCGGGCTGCGGCTCAATGAGACCAGATACGCGATCGCCATGGGATACGCGTGCCCGGATTCTTCGCACTGTGACCCGGAGTTCTACGGGTTCGCCAACCAGGTGTATCACGGCGCCAGACAGATGAGGATCTACCAGGCACACCCCGAAAACTACTCGGTGGTCCCATGGCAGACAACGGAAATCAAATACGCGTACCCGCCGGAATGCGGCTCATCACCGGTGTATCTGGAAAACCAAGCAACTGCGAACCTGTACAACTACACCCCATATCAGCCAAACGACAACGCGATGGTGGGGATACGTGGAGAATGCGAATCCGCGGGGAACCTGAACTTTTACGCGTACTTCAACGCGTGGTTCGGTAACGCGTCGTAAAGAGGGAAGATCTCGGCAACCTGGCGCTTTCGGAGTCCGCCTCCCGCCTGACAGATTGTTAGGCTGGACACATGGGTTCCAAAAACTTCGGTCCGTTTGATGGCACACTTGACGACGACGCTCTCGATTTGCTCCAGATCCTCATAGAGCGGTTTGAGCCGCGCGTTGATAAGCATCTCGCGCGTCTAGAGAAAACAACTTTGAAGAAATCCCCTGAGGCAATTGAAAGTCGCCTGAACAAAGTGTTTCTAGCTGCCGCGATTGGGGCAGGAGTCACTCAAGGGGCTGGTGGAGCATCCCGAAAAGTTGGGCGTAGTCTGGCGAAAAAAGCGCAGAGAGCCTCGGCGGGTGCCCTGCTTGGGGCCGGGGTCCTCTACATTTTGGCGCGGGCTCGGGTCCGAGGCTTTCGGGCATCCGACCAAGAGGTTCAAGAGGCCTTACGTTCCCTGATTTTCCTGGGCGCCTCGGTTCCCCTGGCGCAGGGCGCGATTGACCTTTTAGGAAGATTTGGGCGTCCTTCCCTCGGCGTTCCGCGGGATCCGAGGACTGTTGCGGTTATCGCCGCCGGCGGGGCAGTTGGCGGATGGGCCGGTATCACCGCTGGACAGGCGATCATTGACGCGGTGGAGGACGCTTTTTCCGGGGTGGTTGAGGGCATCATCGTTGATTCCGAACCTCTAGATGAGGCCGCTGATTTTGTCGCCGAGGCTCAAGACGACCTCCCCGAAGGCAAATCAGAAGGTGCGAACCCGGTCCAGTGGGATGAGTAGCGGCCGAAGTTCGCTCCCGGTCTGAGTGCTGCTCCCGGTCTGAGTACTAACGAATCCTGCTTGCACAGGTGGGGCTGGCTGTCTCCAACGTGTCGACGACCTCCAACGACGTCGTCTCTGGGTGGTAGCGGAGAATGGCAAGGTTGTTGCTGTGCAAGTTGGCAACAACCACGTGCTTCCGGTCCGCGGTTAGCGCAAAATCGCGGGGATGCTTGCCCCCACAGCCAGACTCGCCCAAGTAAGTCAGCTGCCCATCTTTCCATTGCAAGACGCTGATTGTGTCGGGGCCTCGGTTACCGACCAGCACGTGGTTTGGATCCACCATCCTGATCGCTGAAGGGAGAGAACCTGCGGTGGTGCTGGCAGCGGCGACAGAGAGTTCTTCACCGGTTTGCAGATTCATTGCTCGCACAGTGTTGTCCAGCTCGCAAACAACCAGTGCCGTGTGATCCTGAACGATCAGGTGTCGCGGGCCGCAGCCGGGAGCCATTGGAATATCGCGGTGTCGAGGATTGCCTTGCAACAGGTCGTCTATCGAGTGCACGTGAATGACATCCATCCCAAGGTCAGGAACGAGGATGGACTTGTCTGCCTCGTACACCACTACCTGATGGGGGTGAGGGGATTCTTGTCTGGGGGTAGGGCCGGATCCCTCGTACTGAACGGTAACGAGGGGAGCTTTGATACAGAGCGGGCGCCTTTCGTGCACGGTCACTGCGCCGCCAGAATAGTTGGCGGCAACGACGTGGGAACCGTCCGGTAACGACGTGAGGTGGGTAGGGTCTGCGCTCCCTGTTGGCGCAGAACTGAACCGCGTGGCGATGTTGCCGGTTGGTGAATAGAGGGAAACTTGCCCATCGTGAATCTCATTTACAACGACGAGGTTTCCGTCAGGAAGCACCGACACAAAAGTTGGGTTTCCCCCGGCACGTTCTGCCGGCCCCAGCCTGCCGTGTCCCTCCGGTGTTACAGACAGGGTGCGAAGGCCTGGAGTTGGGTGCTCACTCCAGTTTGTTGCACCACCGATCCAGAAGGTGTCGACCTTAGGTATAGCAGCCATGGAAACTCCAGGATCTGAGAGCGGACTTCCACTAATCGTAGCCCCGATGACGAACTAGAACGCTAACGGTTGTTTGCGGGCGGTCGCACTCTCGCGTTTGCATTGTCGTTTGCCGGTCGGGTGAGAGTTTCGGGGCCCGATCCGGACTAGGATTTCAAGGACGGTGTTGTCGGAGGCCGGGGAAACAAATGGAGAGAAGGTAAAGGGGGCGTCTGAGGTTCCTATGGATGACTTGGACAAGGATCTAACCAGCGAAGTGGGAGCAGAAGCCGCCCAAGTTGAAGCACTGGGCTCCGATGAAAAAGATGAGGCGTCAGGGGAGACGGCTCGAGACACTGGTATCACGGCTGCCGTCCTCGTGATGGTGCTGTTTGTACGCCTGCTGGCGGTATCTGGGTGGGATTGGGCAACAGCGGCTGACATCGCGGATTCTTTCGACTTTGATGACGCTGTACCAATCATCTTTGGCACGTTTTTTGAGATGCCAATAGTGACGGGCATTGCTGCGTCGTTGATATTGCCTTTGGCCATATATCGGCTCTATTTGATGAAGGTGGACCCGAAGGGACATTGGGGCGTATCAGACTGGTTTGTCGTGGTGCTCCTGATGATCGTGATATTTGTGCTGGTCAGGACTTTCCACCTGTGGTGGACCGTGATCATCGCAGTGTCTTTGACGATAGGTTTGGGTTTTTTCGCGAGATACAACAAGAAGGGCACGTTTCACGAGGTGGTCCTGGCTGTAACTCACCGAACGGGAACGATCCTGATAATTGGGATACTGGTTCTTTCGATCGTCGTGACGACTCCGTGGAATGTTAAGGAAGTCATCACCACGGAACACAACGGCGTGATTGTCGGCCACGTGCTGGAAACCACCCCGGGTTTTGTCAAGATCCTCACGGAGGATCGTGACGTCATCATCTTGCTAACAGGCGACATAGTGAGCCGTGAAAGTGTCGAGGTGGAGAGGTAGAAAGCCTCCCGTCCCGCATGACTTTCGAAGCCCGTAGCACCTCAACACCACGGGACGTTCCCTTTTACATGTAGGAAGTTTGAATCTGGCCGGGGGATCGAATCTGTCGGAGGGGGCTCTTACTCTGGGGTCGTTCGAGAGAGTGTGGTCTGGGAGGGGAACCGATGACTCTGCTTATGGTGCTGGCCGCGGCTACCTTCATCGCTGCGATGTTGATCCTGGCGTTAGTGTTTTTCCAGTTCCGCCGAACGCAGAGCGCAGATGGTTCGGGGCAGTTGGGTTCTCAGGTAAAAGAAGTTCTGGCGGCTACCCAACATCTTGACCAACAGGTGCGGGCCGCTAACGCGGTCCAAAGCACCAGGCTGGTTGAGGTGCAGAAGGTATTTGACAGTCGCCTACAAGGACTGTCAAACCAAGCATCAAATGATGCCGCAAGGCGACTCCAAACAGACTCGGCGGGCAGACAAGAACTGCAAGTAGTGATGGGGGACCGCCTCCAGAAAATGGAGGTGCGGCTAGAGAATCTGGAACGAGCCCTGAACCTTGGTCTCCAGGATCTAAGAACAACGAATTCAAAGGAATTGGAGAAAATCCGACTAGAGGTGGCGGAGAAGCTTCAATCGAATCTGAGTGCGTCTCTTGCAGAGAACACCGCGAAGATCTCGGAGCTTAAAGCAACAATGGCGGCGGAGATGGAGAAGATCCGCGTTGGCAATGAGGCCCAGTTAGAGAAAATGCGGGAAACCGTTGATGAAAAGCTCCAAGGCACGCTTGAAAAACGTCTGGGGGAGTCTTTCAAACTGGTGTCGGAAAGGCTTGAACAGGTCCAAAGGGGTCTGGGGGAAATGCAGACGCTGGCCACAGATGTTGGGGGCCTCAAACGCGTTCTCACGAATGTAAAGAGCCGCGGCACGTGGGGAGAGGTACTCCTCTCGCGTCAATTGGAAGACGTGATGACCCAGGGGCAATATGAGGAGAACGTGGAGATCCGTCCCGGCTCTGGGGAACGGGTCGAGTTTGCGGTGGTATTGCCTGGTAAGCAGGAAGATCAAAAGTTGTACCTGCCAATCGACTCGAAATTCCCTCAAGAAACCTATGACAGGCTGCTCGAAGCGCAGGAGGCGGGGGAGAAAGAGGCAATTGCAGCCGCGGTCAAAGACCTTGAGAGGGCGCTGAGGGAACAGGCGCTGCTCATCAAGCGCAAGTACGTCCACCCTCCCCTAAGCACTGATTTTGCGATTATGTACCTTCCGACGGAAGGGCTGTTCGCGGAGGCCATCCGGATCCCCGGTTTCGCCAGTCAACTTCAGCAGCAGCACCGGATTATGTTGACGGGGCCGACGACGCTCATGTCGATGCTCAACAGTCTGCAGATGGGGTTCAAGACTCTAGCGATTGAGAAACGTTCATCAGAAGTGTGGCAAGTGCTTGCTGCCGCCAAACTGGAGTTCGGGAAGTACGCGCAGTCCTGGGAGAAATTGGGACGCCATCTTGAGACCGCGCAAAGAACGGTTCAAGAGGTGGGGACGCGCTCACGCGCCGTTGAACGTAAGCTGCGTGGTGTTGAAACCTGGGAGTTGGAAGAGGCTAGCGGGACGGATGAAAACCCTGGAGTTACAGCAGCATTCGAGGTGGGGATGGAGTGAAACGGGGTCGGTTCGGCAGTTAGGGTGTGTCGGCTAATTCCACTGGCTCAGTTTGCTTAGGAACCGTTGTAGCGCCGGGGTGCTCGGGTCACGGAACACCTCGCGGCTGTTACCGTACTCCCCGATGACGCCACCGGTCAGGAAGGCAACCTTGTCGCAAACCTCCCGGGCAAAGCCCATCTCATGGGTGACGATCAAGAACCGAGCACCTTCCTCCCTTAGCTGGTTGATCACGTTCAACACTTCAGCCGTGTATTCGGGGTCAAGGGCGCTGGTTGGCTCATCCAGGAGGAGAAGACGCGGCTTTGGGGCTATCGCCCTGGCGATTGCCACCCTTTGACGCTCCCCGCCTGAGAGTTGCGCAGGATGCTTGTTCGCCTCGCCCTCCAACCCGAATTGGCGAAGTAGGGTGGTGGCACGTTCCCGGGCGGTCTCAGCATCGACTTCGTGAACCACGCGCAGCGGGAGCGCGATGTTCTCAAGAGCGGTCAAGTGGTCAAACAGGCCGGAATGCTGGAACACGAATCCTAAGGACGCGCGGTACTCGGGCAGGGAGTGGGCTTTGTAATCGACCCGCCGACCCTCAACCCACACCTCTCCCGATGTTGGGTTTTCTAGGCCCCCGACTATCCGCAGAAGGGTAGATTTACCGCCGCCGGAGGGGCCGATGAGGGCCATTGTGGTCACCTCGTCGTCGAAGTCCACCCCTTTCAGCACTGTCTGGTCGCCGAAGACTTTCTGCAGGTTCTCCAGCCTAATGCGCATAGTTGAACTTCCGTTCAAAGTGGGAACTGACGAGCATCAGAGGCAACGTAAGGCACAGGTAGAGGAGTCCAAGGAAGATGTATCCGCCAAAGAAGTTGTAGTTGGTGGCGGTGATCTCGCGGATGGTCTGGGTGATCTCAATGACCGCGATGACCGACAAGAGGGAAGAGTCTTTGATCAGGGAAGCGAACTGGCCAGTGAGGGCCGGAAGTGTCCTGGCAACCATCTGCGGGATGACGACGTAGCGCAACTTCTGTGTCCTGGTAAAACCAACAGCGTCCGCTGCCGACAACTGGTCGCGGTCAAGCGAAGCAGCGGAGCCCCGGATAATCTCCGCAACATAGGACCCGCTGAAAACCGACAGGATTATGATCCCTGCCAGAGTCTTGTTCGTCACCCCCCAAGCGGTCCCAATGATGTAGTAGAAGAGGTAAATCTGGACCAGGAGAGGGGTGCCGCGAATAATCTTCACGTAAATGTCTGCCGCATACCTGACCGGGAGGAACCGGGAACCGGCAGCCAGGGCGACAGGGATTCCGATGGCCATCGAAAGCACCATGGCAGCCAAACTGATTTTCAGGGTGAGGATGAAACCGTCAAGGAGTCGCACCCTGTACTCAGAAACAAAACTGAAGTCGAGCCGCACCCCCGCGTTGTACAGGGACAGCCAGAAGATCACAACAATTAGTGTCGCGACCAGCAAATAGTTGAGGGCCCCCTTCAGCGCAGGCGTTTGCTGGCCGGGAGGGGACTGGAAACAGTTGCTCAGTCCAGGTCGAAGAACCACGAAAACCCTAGGTCGTCAAACGCCGATTTTTCTTCCGACAGATGTTTTTCCGTGATGCGGTCGAATCCGCCATCCTCGGAGTATTCCGCAATGAATTCGTTGATCTGGTCCAACAGTTCCTGATGGTCTTTCGCCACGGCAATTCCCCAATACTCCACGTCTTGGAAGGGGATGAATACCGCGTCCGTGGATTCAGGATTGCGGGCTTGGTTTCGGTAGATCGTCAGTTGGTCGTAGAGGAAGCCGTCGGCTTTCCCCTGCACCACTTCGGTCACGCAGGCACTTTCGTCGGCTAGGCGCACTATGTTTGCCTGGTCCAAGTTCTTTGTCGCAAACACGTCCCCAGTTGACCCCGTTTTCACGGCTACGACACGGCCGGGCTGGTTCAGGTCCTCAATCGTTTCTATTCCGGAACCACTGTTAGCCAGAATCGCCAACTGGGCTTTCGCGTAAGGGTCGGAGAAATCAACGGATTGGCTTCGCTCCTCCGTGATGGTCATCGAAGACATCACCGCGTCCGCTTTACCGGTCTGCAACATTGGGATCAACCCGTCAAACGAGGTGTTCTCAATCGTCAGGTCGTAACCATAAGCCTCAGCGAAATCGGTGATGAAGTCGACGCTCACGCCCTCTGGGTTCCCTGCAGAATCTTTGGTTTCAAACGGAGGGTAAGCCAGTTCCATCGCCACAACTAATGGCTTGTCTACGTTTTCTGTTTTCCCTTCGGTGTCCGCGGAGCCGCTGGAGCAACCAGCCACAAACAGGCCCGCAACAATCGTTCCGGCCAGAACGCTGAATATTGACTGGGTTTTCATACGTACCCCCTGGGGCCTACCGATCCTAATCTGACCCAGCTTAGTCTGCTGCCATGCAACAGCAGGGTCCGCATGCCAGCGTGCGGACCTGATCGCTTAACACAAAGGCCCGGGCGGTCAAGCCCGAGCCTTCATGCTTACTGACGCTCAATGATCGTCTTACACGCGCACACGCGGTCCTGGTTCACTAGGCTGTTGGGCCTCCTTGGTGGAAGGACCCGCCGTAGTTGGCTTGCGTATGCTGTCCCTGTGGTTGCGTTGTGTTTGGGGTTTGCCCGGGGAACCCCTGCGGCATTTGAGGGGCCGCGACAGAAGTCTTATTGCTCTGCACAATCGCCAGAACAATGAAGGCCACCCCCGCAAGAGCCAGCAAAGTGGTGAAGACGAACTGCCCGTTGATGGGGGCTGCGACTGCACCCAAGAAAGCCATCAGTCCGAAAATCAACAGGACGATTCCCCACACCAGCAATCCAATGCGAATGGGACCGTCAGTTTCTGTGCGGCCAAAACGGGTGCTCGTGCTTGGCCTGGCCTGGAAAGAAGCCTGAGGCTGGCTGGACTGCTGACCAGAATTCTGGGCGTATGAGGCCTGGTATGTCTGGGACTGGGGCTGGGGCTGGGACTGAGGTTGTTGCGGCGCGGAGCGCTGGGGAGCCGGCTGCGCTCCGGCGGTGTACGAGGTTCCCTCATACTCAACTGAGTAAGCCGTCGTGCCATAGTCAGGCGAGGACGGCATCCCCGCGTTCATTGGCGCCGGCGGCTGAGGCGCGGCATTTTCTTCGAGAACTTCCTCGATTTGTTCCACGACTTCCCGGTCGTCCCCTCCGGTGATAAGGGTTTCCGTCTTCTGTTCCCCCGTGGTTTCTGACTCCATGACAATGGTGTCTTCAGTTACCTCGGGAATCTGGACTGTCTGCTCCTCGACTTCACCGGACGATTCTTCGTTACGCATGTTCTTGAACTTTTCGTCTGACATTTCTGTTACCCCTGGTCACTTTCGTTTGAAGCGGATTGTTGAGACTCGATTTCCGTTTGGGACTCTGCGCCTATCGAAGGCGCATCGTCGTTCACATAGACGAACTCGACTAGGGCCTCCGAAGCGGAAATATCGAATGACAGAATGTTCTCAGCATTGCTGGCAGATAGTCCTAAGCGTGAAGTGACGACCTCGGTGTCTATATCTCCGCTTGCGGAGTAGCCGCCCAGGCAAACCACTGGGGTCCGAAGAGGGCCAAAGTCCTCGTCGGTTATCGAGATCATCGAATCTTCCGCATAGTCCACAAAGACCTCAATGAGCTGATCTTTGCGCAACAGCACGCGGGTGTAAGAGTCGTTTGAGGTGATGGAGTAATGCGCCTCAACGCCCGGCCTAAGCCCCGTCAGGTCCAGTTCTCCGGACTCGCCGTAAGACAACACTTCCGGATCCTCCGGATCAAGGGTTTCTATGGGCGCGAGGGCCCAAAGTGGGGAACTGGGCCCGTAATCGAGCCAGCCCTCGTCGGAGAACGCGACTTCATCCCAGAAGTCGTAGCCATCGATCTCGGTCGACCAGCCGTAGGCGTCCTCAAATGTCTCATGAGTGCTTATGGTTTCGTATGTCGTGTAAGCACCTCCCACTGCCACGACGGGCACAGCGATGACGGCACCGACGATCGAAACGACGAGGAACCAGCCGGGCCGCTGCCCTTTCAAAGCCGCGTATGTCAGCACACCACCCGCAATGAGCGCGCATAGCGCAACGCCGAGTAGAAGGCCACGCCCCGGCGCCCCCGACAACGAAATTCCGATGCCGAGTGCAGCGGCGACCAGCATTGACCCGAACGCGATAAGCGCGAGTGTGTTGCTGAGCTTCTTCTCGGGTGGCGCCACAATCGGTTGCCCGGCACGGGCGTACTGGGGTGCTTGATAGTAAGGGGCACGGGGGGTTTGGGTTCCACCACCTGCCTGATACGGATTCCCTGCCGTCCTTTGGTTCTGCGTACCGGAAGGATTCGTGTAGGAGTAGGTGCCGCTCTGATATTGGGCACCCGCGTACTGGGAACCGGTGGGTTGCTGGCCGTACTGCCCGGCAGCCTGCGTGCTTCCCAGTCCGTAGGAATTCGGGTGCTGACGCCCATCTGGAGGTGGGCCGAAGGTTTGATTTTCGCTCATGCATCAACAATGCATGGAAATGGGCCTGTGCCGATATCGGGTAATCCCCTGATTGGTCCCTGATCCTGGTCTCCGGGGCTGGGGCCTGAACGCTGAATCTGCCACGATAGGAGTGTGCAAAACCTACCTCGACCACACGAGCCTTCGCCGCGCAAGCTCACACTAGCGCGCAGTGACAGTCCAGACATGGCTGCCCCTTGGGTGGGTGGGGTGTGCTCGGGTGTCGCACACTACTTCGGGATTTCAGTTGTTCCCGTGCGAATCGCAACAGTGGCTTTGACCGCACTGGGTGGATTGGGGTTCTTCATTTACATGGCTCTTTGGATCCTTACCCCCACCGAGCCGCAGGCACAGTACCCGACCTCCCCGGAGGGGTCCGCGACGGGGGGCCAGCAGGCCCCGTACAGAGCGCCTCTCCGACAGGTCGGAACCAAACGAACCAACCAGACGACGGCAGGAAGATTATTCCTGATTGGGATCGTCTTCCTGGCGTTGGCTTTGGTGCTGTTGGTTGGGGGCTCTCTGCCGTATGTGAACGTGCCGGTCGTGTTCTGGTCGGCGCTGATCATCCTGGGACTTTTCCTGACCTGGACCCAAGTGCCCAAGCTAACGACAGAGCGCACGGGCAGTGTCATTGCCTTCGCCGCTCTCGGTGTTGGAATGGTCTTGGTCGGCGCCTTTTTGATCCTTGCCGAATACGAGTTGCTACCCCAAGTCAGCTTGGGTCTCCTAGTTGGGTTTGTGACTATCGCGGGAATAGTTGTGGCGCTCCTTCCCCTCGGACTGAAAATGATCCGGGACCTCTCTGCCTCCAGAGCGTCTGAAGCGCGGGAAACGGAACGAGCGGAGATCGCAGCCCATCTACACGACTCTGTGCTGCAGACACTCACCCTGATTAGAGGAGCGGCCGACGACCCCGCACGGGTGAGAGCACTGGCATTGACGCAAGAACGGGAACTTCGAGCCTGGCTGTATACGGGAGAAACCACTCCGGAGGTTTCTGCTGCCCAGGCACTTCGTAACCAGGCCTCCAACATTGAGACCACGTATGGCACTCCCATCGAAGTCGTCACCGTCGGAGATGGAGTCCCCGGCCCTTCCGACTTGGCGGCGATCGCGGCGGCGGCCGAAGCGATGACGAACGCTGTCCGTCACGGGAAACCCCCCATCACCGTGTTCCAAGAGGTGCGAGGTAAGACGTTAGAGATCTTCGTGAAGGACGCGGGAGAGGGCTTTGACACAGAGAACATCCCCGCAAATCGCCATGGTTTCCGGAACTCAATAAAGGGTCGGGTAGAACGTGTGGGAGGACAAGTCTCGGTGCGTATCCTTTCCACAGACGGAGCAAACGGTGGTGGAACCGAGGTAGAGATCAAGGTTCCTCGCCAGGGATAGCGGGGCGAAGGGGAGACAATGGCTGCAGCGATAAGGGTATTGGTGATAGATGATCACCCTCTGGTTCGGTCAGGGGTACGGGCCGAGTTAGAACGGTTCGAACAGCTCCAACTAATTGGGGAGGCCTCGGACGTAGAAGGGGCCATTGAGGCCTGCGAGCTGCTCCAGCCTGATGTGGCTCTTCTTGACGTTCACCTACCTGGGGGTGGGGGTGGAGGGGGACCAGAAGTCGCCCGCCGTTGCTCCCATCTGCCCAACACGCGCTTTTTGGCGCTTTCAGTTTCCGATGCGCCCGCTGATGTCGTTTCGGTGATTCGCGCCGGAGCGCGCGGCTATGTGACCAAGTCAATTTCTCCAGCAGAACTTGCTGCCGCGATTGAACGGGTCGCAGCGGGGGACGCGGCGTTCAGCCCGCGCCTTGCTGGTTTCGTCCTCGATGCGTTTGGGACCGAGGAACAGGCAGAAGAAGAAGAAGAACTCGACTTGCTAACCGCCCGGGAACAGGAAGTCATGCGTCTCATCGCGAGGGGATACACGTACAAAGAGGTCGCCTCGGAGCTTTTCCTCTCCGTGAAGACGATAGAGACCCACGTGTCCGCGGTTCTCCGCAAACTGCAACTATCAAACCGGCATGAACTGACGCGATGGGCTGTCAAGCGCAACATTGTCTGATGGCCACGACAGCTACAGCGTAGAGCCCGTCATGGGAGGCGGATGCTGTCAAGTGCTCCTCGGACAAATGGGAGCCACATCGGGGTCCGAGGAGACCAGCCAGTGAAGCTTGAAACACTTCTTCCATCTCCCCAGTGAGTTTGATGCTTGAAACCCCTGAGGCAGTATGCCTAACCGTGATCTGGGACCAGTTCATTTCCTGTTCGTTTAGCGGTACGTCGACTTGCAGGTGAGCAAGAGCGGATAGCCAGGCCTTGAGAGTCGCCTCTTTCAAAGCCCAAAGTGTAGCCAGGTGAGCCGCTGATCCGTCCCCCTTCTGCGCGGCACGACTTTCGGCTCGGCGAAACTCCCTGGGGGTCAACACTCTCCCGGGTGCCGTGAAACGAGAACCTGGAGTTGAAAGAAGCTCGACGAACTCCGGGACGTGCACCAGGTCAACTCCGATCGCCTCCAGGTGGGTTGCGTTTGATGCTCCCACTGTTTTGCTACCTATCAGGACCTGTGCGGCGGCGTCCCGCGTAACCTCTGCCAGCCGGTTGAGGCGCTGGTCAGAGGTTACGCGGCTCTGCATGTCCTGCGTCATCACGCATAGGATCCGTTGTTTCCCAGACGGGCGTGGGGATTGAGCAACATGGCCGCTTCAACATCGCGAGCGATGTCTCCTCCTTCTTCGGGAAGGCGTCGGTGAGCGGTGGGTGCGAACAGGTCTGCTCGTCTCAACATTCCTGACTCGATTCGGCGCGCTCCCTCTTCCAGACGCTTCAGGGCTCGTGTCGACCACCGGTCGGCCTCGTCTTGACCAAGAGTCTTCGCGACGGCTGCTTGGAAAGCCCCGGGGTGAACCAAAGCAAGAAGCGAGGAAACATGGCCAAAGCCCAATGAAGTAAGCAGTGCTGCTTTGACGGGTCCCACTTTCCCGATCTCCAAAGGATCACGGAGCCAAACAAGCCACGGGTTCTTCTCAAGTTCCTGATCCACACAATCAAGCGACTTGTTAGCCGGGAGCACCCCATCACGTAATATCTGGCCGATGCCGGAAATCTGGAAGACAGCGGCACCACCCTTCGAATGTCCCGTGAGCGACTTTTGGGAGACCACGTACATCGGGTTCCCCTCTGAACGCCCGATAGCCTTCGCTACCCGCGTGTGCAGATCAGACTCGTTGGGGTCATTAGCATTGGTGGAAGTGTCGTGCTTCGAGACGAACGCGATGTCGTCTGCGGCGAGGCCCAGCCGGTGGAGTGAGAGGGAGAGCTGTGACGCCTTCCCTCCGCGGGCGGCGGCTAGGGCGCCAAGACCTGGGGCGGGAATCGAGGTGTGGATTCCGTCAGCGAAACTTTGCGCGTAAGCCACCACCGCGAGGACAGGCAGGCCCATCTCAGCAGCCAAGTCGCCGCGCGCCAGTAGGACGGTGCCCCCACCTTGGGACTCAATGAAGCCCCGCGACGCCGGTCATTTGCTCTGGAGAAGAACCTCTCACTGATGCCCTTTGCTGCCATCTCCTTGGAGTTGGCGGTTGCGTTCATCGCCCCGAAACCGACAAGAGGTTCCACGGAAAGATCGTCGGTGGCGCCCGCGACCACGAACTTTGCCTTGCCGGCATGAATTTTGTCCAAACCGTCCTCGACGGAAACGGCTGCCGTGGCGCATGCCGACACCGGCTGCACCATGGGTCCGTACCCTCCGATGTAGCTCTGCATAGTGTGAGCGGCAACGACGTTCGGCAAAGTCTCCTGCAAAACGTCTTGCGGGTATTCCTCTCCCAAGAACCGATCCACGAAGAGTTTGCGCATTGAGGTCATCCCACCAAAGCCGGTGCCCTGGGTGGATGCAACATCGGCTGGATGAACGGCCTGCAACAGTTCCGCAGGGGAGAAGCCCGCAGAAAGAAACGCATCCACGGCGCTGACCAAGTTCCACGCTGCGATCCGGTCCATTGACTCAAGCAATGACGGGGACAAACCCCACTTGGAGGGATCGAAATCTGTTGGGAGCTGGCCCCCGACAGTTCGGGACAAAGTGGCGCGCCGTGGTAGACGAGCTTGTGACCCAGCCAGACGGGTGACTTCCCATTCCCCGTCTTCTGATGGACGGATGCGCGTCAGACGCGGATCCTCTGTCACATAGGATTCTGCCGTTTCCTGGTCCGGCGCCGTGAAGGTGACATCCGTGTTCAAGAAGACAGCTGTCTCCTCAAGGGAACCGAGGTCAACGATCCCCGCGTCGTCGATGAAACTCCGAACGCCACAGCGGGCGACAACCTCGTCACGGTAACGATCGAAAACGTCACCCGGCTCAACCAGGTTCCCTTCCGCGTCGTACCAACCAGATTCTGGAGAATCCTGCCACGTGAGCAGACCCATCATCCACGCAAGTTCCAACACGCCGGCAGGGGTTAGGTCCACCTCGCCGTTTGTTTGGATGCCAAGTTCGGCTTGCCAGCGGGTGCGGGCAGAACCCCACGGCCCCACCTCGCCCACCCCGACGACGACAACCATATCTTCCAAGTTGGTGTCGACATTCCGCCATTCTGCGACATCGAATGGTGCGAGGGCGACCGACGGGGGCGAGGGCAAAGCAGGAATCGTTGCTTCGTCGCGGGACACTTCGTCCAAGGCTTCCGATGTCTCTTCCTGGGCGGCTTTGGAAGCGGCTGTTTGGAGGGCTTTGAAATCAACGCCGTCAGATAAGCCGCCCGTCAGGTCCACGTCGAGTGGGGAGATCTCAGCCTTGGCCCGTGATCCTTCGGAGCAAAGATCGATCAGTAGATCAGCCATTTCCTCCGTGGTGTAAGTGTGGATACCGGCCTGTCGTGCAGCGGGGGCCAGCGGGTCGTTCCCACCCATCAGACCCGTCCCCTGCACCCAACCGATCTTTGGGTGTGCGAGGGTAGTTGACGCACCCCACGTAGGTTCCGTTGCCCAACGGTTCACAATCGCGTCGAAGGCCGCCTTCGTTTCCCCGTATGCGCCGTCGCCTCCGAACATTCCACGGTTCGGAGAGCCGGGCAGAACAACGTGGACTCGCTTTGTGCGGGCGCTGGAGTTGGCGAGCTGTGCCAGCCCAGCAATCGCTCGTTCCACACTCCATAGCAGGAGCCTGGCTTGGGCCTCAGATTGCTCCCCCGAGTCAGCGAGGGTTCCGATGACGGGAGGCGCGGCGAACGGGAAGCAGAGGGCGGGAATCAACTCAGGTTTCGTCACTTCACGCGAGGCTCCGACGACCTTGACCTGCTCCGTATCTTTCCAAAGGGAGGCGAGATAGGTGTTTGTCGAATCTACCCAGTCAAGCATTATGGGAAAGGGGGAGAGACGCAGCTGAGCATCTGCGATCGCCAGTCAGGTTCACGATCGCCCCCTCCACTTCGTGGCGTACTTCAAAGTTTGTAGTAGGTCCTTCAAAACTTGAACTATAGTCTTCTTGGTTCGCAGATCAACCTCTGCCTGCGATTTGGAGTGGCGAGTCACAACTTCGAAATCGCTTGATACACGGGTTCATAACCAGCGAGGCACCAGGGGGAGCGCGACAA
>ERZ1032852.24-NODE-24-length-42521-cov-10.237743_pt1 | contig 42521 bp, 33 predicted proteins | sample MGYA00516689_ERZ1032852 | MGnify/ENA primary metagenome ERZ1032852 (study PRJEB33719, sample SAMN04262499) | wastewater metagenome | biome: rural village; feature: composting latrine chamber; material: composting feces with ash | place: El Salvador | collected...
CATACGGAATATTCACGGCTGTGTAAGCGATCGACCCCATGAAGAAGTAAGCCACCGCAGCGTAAATCATGGCGCCGCTAGTTCCATGCAACGACGAGGGCATCGCGAAGTTCAGTATCGCAATCACAACCAATGGCACAGAACCAAAAAGGATCCATGGACGGAACTTGCCCCACCGGGTGTCGGTGCGGTCGATGATCATACCCATGACGACATCGGTGAACGCGTCAATGAACCGCATAACCAAGAACATCCCACCGATAAATGCTGGGGTGAGAAGTGCGACGTCGGTGAGGTAGAGAGGAAGGAACATCATGGCCATGGAGAAGGCGACGTTGTTCGCCATGTCTCCACCGCCATAGGCAAGGTACTGCCAAACATTCAGCCGGGGTATCCCGCGATTCGGGTGTTTATCTCGTTTCGGGGAAACTTCTTTCTCTGGGGCCACTGCCTTCGTGGTGCTCCGTTTCTTTGTTTCGACTCTTTGATTGGGCGTTGGCCCCAGCGCCAAACGCGGGTGTCTGTTTTTTCTCTCGAGAAGAATAGGGCGTGTCACGGAGCTGCATGATGGCGTTGCAAAAAGTTGTCACACAGATACGCAGATTCTTTTGCGCACACATAAACACCCAGAATTCGAAGCACTCTTGGGGTTCACATCTTCTACTGCAGCGTCCTCGCACGACTGATCGAGCAGCAGCCCCCTGTTTCTTGGGCGCTCATAAGGACGCGTTTGGAATCAGCACCCCATCTTGATGCTGGCTACTTGGCCGCCCGGGCCTACCCTGATGGGCGAAGCCGCGAGGAGGGATCACTTTCCGTAAACGACTCAGTGTGCGCTTGGGAGCGTAGGGAGCCCGCGGTTGCGCTGTGTGGACTTCAGGTTTTCCGCATGATCCCGCGGGAAACACCCATTTCATTTTGTACCCCAAACAGGATTCGAACCTGCGACCTTTCGCTCCGGAGGCGAACGCTCTATCCACTGAGCTATTGGGGCCTGTACGGCAGTCAACTCTACCAGCCGATTGGCGTGACGAAACACCTTGGTCGGTGTGAGATGTCCTGGCGTCTGGCGAGAACCTCTTCAATAGGCCGATTGTCAAGCAGTCAGCTGTCAGGTTGTTGCTTACCTAGCCCACGGCCGGGTCCCAAAGACCCATGTCCGCCAGCAACTCCTTCGCCATGGAAGGCCGATCCGTGATCAGACCATCAACCCCCATGTCGACCAACTCAACCATTTTATCTGGGTCATTCACCGTCCACACGTGCACCGCAAGACCCGCGGTGTGAGCCGTGGCGACAAAGCGGGGGGTCACCACGCGAATCCCCCTGGTCTTCTCGGGGACCTGCACGGCCCGCGCATGGTGCCTTGGCCCCGGCACGTGCCATGTTTCTGGGTTGGATACGGTTTCCGCTGCCATCATCAACCGAACAACAGCGCTGACCCCCAAAGAGGTAGAAACGGCCGGGCCGGCGATCTGGCGGATCCGTTCAAGACGTTTCTCGGAGAACGAGGCGATCATGGTTCTGTCCAGCGCCTCATACTCTTGGAGGACCTCCAGCATCGGCTCTGCAACCTGGTCCGTCTTCGCATCGACGTTCAAGTACAGGTCGGGGAACTCTCCCAAGACATCCGCCAGGCGAGGCATTTGGTTGCCCTCTGCGTCGCGGAGCCCAAGAATCTCCTCATAGGTGTGCTCAAGGATTGGCCCTTCGCCACCGTAGGACCTGTCCAGTTCCTCGTCGTGGCACACAACGACAACGCCGTCGGACGTCAACTGCACGTCCGTTTCTACGTAACGAATCCCTAGGTCAGCCAGGCGACGGAACGCCGCCATGGAGTTTTCGGGAGCCTCATGCGCCCCACCCCGATGTGCCATGACAATCGGGTACGGGCTTGCCGCTACTGGAATCACTGACAGTCCTTACCAATGAACACCGCGTCGTGAGCATCCAGCCAAGCGCTGGGTGACACGGCGTTCCCTTCAAGATCATTGATCTCAAAGTGTAGATGTGCGCCTGTTGATTTACCGGTTGTACCGACAGCACCAATCTCTTGGCCTGCCTTCACTTTGTCCCCGACGGCAACCTTTTGGCTCCCGGCAGTCTGATGGAAATAGGCGGAGATGACGGTGGACCCATCCTGCATCTCGTGAAGGATCTCCGTGTAGTAACCGCGGCTGAAGTCAGAACCCACATCTTGAACAACGCCGTCAGCCACTGCGAAGATCGGGGTTCCCGGATCCGCGGAGTAGTCATCGCCGTTGTGCATCCGCCAAGTTCCAAACACCGGATCGATGCGGCCGCCGAAGAGGGAGGAAACCTCAAAGGAGCCCTCGACCATCGGCTCATAAACCACCTGCTGAGAAGTCAGAGTCCGTGAGCCATTAGCGGCCCCCTCGGCAGCAACACACGCCCTGACGGACGCTGGGTCCCTAAGTCGAGCCCTGGAAGCAGCGCCGGGGTTCTCATTGAGATCTTCCGCGTCGGAAGTTCTGTCGGAGTGGAGGTTTGCCCAGGATTCCTCCGCTTCAGAGGAGAAAGTAGTTGCGACGCGAGCCGCAGGAACAGTGTCACCGAGTGCCGGGCTGGCGGAACTGGCGACAGGGAAACCAAGGACGATTGCACACACGCCCAGAAGCCCCAATGAAGTGCGGAAACGTGGGGCACTTTTTCGAGTGGTCCGCTTCGCCAAGTTTGAAGATTCGCCCTCATCTAAAGGGTGATCCACCTGGTCACACTGCAGCATCCACGCCCCCACGGGAAGTTCAACAAGACAATCGAATCAGCGTTCAAGGCCACTTCGCGCTCGCGTTCTATGCGTGCGGCTAGCCGACCGATCCACGGACGATTGTACTCGGGAGCGCCCCCAAGACCGCATGGCATCCGTCACCCAACATGCCGCTCCAACCCGTTTTTGAGGTACATCACACGGACCTACGGCTCAGGTTTACTGCGCGTTCGGGTCGTAAAGATGCGCTTGCCGTTGAAGAGAATCCGAGACCTGCCCAACCAGTTCCTCCAACAAATCCTCCAAGAACAAGACACCCACCAGGGTCTGATCCTTCACAACGCCGATCATGTGGGTAGCCTGCTCCTGCATCTGCCGGAGCACCGGCTCTGCCTCTTCATCGAAACCAACTTCACCCAACTTTCGAATCCTCCACGGTTCGATGGGTTTGGTTCGTTCCTCTTCGCCCTCGTACACCAACACGTCTTTCAGATGCACGTAGCCGATGATTTGCTGCTCGTGATTGGTCACGGGGAACCTGGAAAAACCGGTCTTCGCGACCATGGTTTCCACCACTTCTGCAGTAACAGGTTCCTCAAGGGTGACAAGCTTATTCGTCGGCACCATCAAAGAACCCGCGGTTTCCTCCGTGAATTCCAAGGTGCCCGTCAGCAAACCAAGATCGTCTTGAAGTTTCCCGGCTTCAGTGGACAACTGGATGATCGAGGCCACCTCTTCGATCGTGTACGTCGCCGCAATCTCCGCTTTCGGCTCCATCCCTGCCAACCGAATGAACCAGTTAGCAACGTGGTCCAGCCCAACAACGGCCGGGCGCAGCAACTTCCCAATCGCGACCAGTGAGGGAGCGAGCAACAAAAGCGCCCGTTCCGGGGAGGCGATCGAGATGTTCTTCGGAACCATCTCCCCAAACACCACGTGCAGGAAGAGTACGAGGAGGAGCGCAACAACAAACGCAATACCGTGCGACGCGCTCTGGGAAACCCCAAGTGCAGCCAGTGGTGTCTGGATGAGGTGTGCTATCGCCGGCTCCGCAACAACGCCAAGGGTGGTCGAGGCGATAGTGATCCCCACTTGGGAAACTGCGAGCATCACCGACACGTGTTCCAGCGCAAACATCGCAGGTTTAGCGCCCCGCTTGCCCTCCTTAAGTAACGGCTCCATCGCAGCGCGCCTACTGGACGTCACCGCGAACTCCGCCGCCACGAAGAACGCGTTTACCGCCAACAAGAAAACAGTTATGAGGACGCCCAGGAAAGGATTCATTCTGCCTCCTCCCCCTCGACCTTCTCAGGTGGGACAACGTGGATTCGTGTGACCCTCTTGCCTCGCATCGCCACGACTTCCAGCCCAACCCCCTGTGAGACCACGGCATCCCCGACCTTGGGTATGCGCCCCAGAAGGTCCATGATTAGGCCAGCTAGGGTTTCATACGGGCCGTCCTCGTCCACCAAAATATCCGTCTGCGCCAGCAGTTCGTCGGGGCGTAGCGTCCCGGGGACCATGAACCCGCCAGCGGGGGCCGTTTTGATCCCCATGCGGCGGCGGTCGTGTTCGTCGGAGACCTCCCCCACCAGTTCCTCGACCACATCTTCCAAAGTGACTATGCCGGCGGTGGAACCGTATTCGTCCACTACCACCGCCATCTGCACTCCGGAGCGCAACTCAATCAGGAGCGGGGCAAGGCCTACGGTTTCGGGCACCCTGACCGGCTCACTAGAAAGGGAGCGCGAGGAAACCGGCACCTCGCTCCTTCTGGCAAAAGGAATCGCTACCGCCTTGCGTAAAACGGCGATTGACTGAATATTCTCGCCCCGCTCATCAAGAACCGGGAAGCGGGAATGACCGGTGTCGCGGGCTTCGTTGATGACGTCTTCCGCGGTCGCCTCATGCGGGAGAACCATCATGCGACCGCGGTCTGTCATCACGTCAACAGCAGTCAATTCATTCATCGATATCGACCGAGTGAACAGATCTGCCGTCTCCACCTCAAGCGTTCCCTCTTCCGCGGAGTGACGCACCAGGGCCGCCAACTCGGACGCGGAACGAGCCGAGGAAATCTCTTCCTTCGGTTCAATGCCCAATCCGTGCAAGATCGCGTTCGCGGTACCGTTGAGCACTTTGATCAGAGGTCTGAACAGCCACGTAAAACCAATCTGCAAAGGGGCGGTTGCCTTCGCAGTTGCCATGGGGTCTGACAGGGCCATGTTCTTGGGGACTAACTCGCCAAACAAGATCGAGGCACCGTTGATGATTATCGCCGCGATCAAAGCACCCAAAGTGACTGAAAGCCCGATTGGAACGCCCGCGGCCCCAAGCCACCCCGTGAAAATAGCCGTCAATGCGACCTGCGTCGTGTAACCGAGCAGAATGTTCGTGAGGGTAATCCCCACCTGCGCCCCAGAAAGTTGCGTCGACAGGTTCTTCAGCGCCCGAAGGACCATTCCCGCACGCTTGTCACCGCTCCCAACACGCGTCTCCACTGAGGCTTGGTCCAAGGCCACCAGAGAGAATTCGGCCGCAACAAATACCGCGTTACCGAACACCAAGATCAGTCCAAGCAGCAGCATCAAAGTGTTGAACATCAGAACGCGACCCGCCCTGTCGCACTTCGACGTTCCTGGAGTCCTTCTTCTCGACAGGGAACGTCAGCGACGAACTTTAAGGGACGCAAGGGCGCGCGATAGCGCACCCTTCTAGACGGAGGCTCACCCGAATTCAGTGACATAGTTCGACCACTATAACCGTATGTAATCCGCAAACCCCTTTAAGTAAATGCAAGGCCAAGAACATGCAATGTGTTCGCGTGATGAGAATTGGCTGCCCCAACTCTCTAGACTTGACCCTGGGAGCCCCAACCACGTAAGCAAAACACTGTTTAACCGGGCATGTGGCTCAACGTGTTGATTCAGAAGTCGAAGGAGCCTTCGTGGAAAATCAAGACCAGGTCACCAATTCAGGCAGCGATACCGAATTGGGCCCCAATGACTGGTACATCGCAGAAATGTACGCAAAGTACTTAGATGATCCAGGGTCCCTCGACGACGCCTGGCGCGAATACTTCGACGCGAACCGAGAAGTTGGGGAGCAAGCCCGCATCGCCATGGAGGGTTTTCTGGAGTCAGGGAAGCAATCCCAAGCGACCTCGGACAGCACACCCGCAGCGGCGGCACCTGCCGTGGAAGACGCGTTTGGTGCGGCAGACCACAACCCAGACGGAGCCTCGGAAAACGCAAACAACGGCGCCTTGCACGAAGAAGTGGTGACCCGCTCCGACTTGCCACCGGCACCCCCAAGCCGGATGAAGGAAGCAACGTCGCCGTACACCCGCATTCACACCCGCCAGCATCAGCAGGCGAAGGAAGATGGAGGGGAAGAAAACCGGGTGGCGCCGTTGCGTGGACCAGCACGCGCGATCGCGAAGAACATGGATGCTTCGCTTGCGGTGCCAACAGCGACCTCCGCACGTGATATCCCCGCAAAAATCCTCATTGAAAACCGCGCGGTGGCGAACACCCATCTTTCCCGCACCGTCGGCGGCAAGATCTCCTTCACTCACCTGATCGGCTACGCCCTGGTCGAAGCGCTGGCAGAAATGCCGGCAATGAACGTCCGCTACCTAGTGAAAGACGGCAAGCCCAGCATCGAAGAGTTCGCTCATGTCGGGTTGGGGGTGGCGGTAGATGTGCGCCGACCGGATGGGACTCGGACGCTAATGGTCCCGGTCATTCAGAACGCCGACCTCATGACGTTCCCTGAGTTCGTTGCCGCAATGGACGACTTGATTGTGCGGGCACGCGACGGGAAACTAACGGCCGCGGATTTCCAAGGTGCCACCGTATCGCTGACGAACCCGGGAATCTTGGGTACCACGCATTCCGTTCCCAGGCTCATGCCGGGGCAGGGCGCAATCATCGGAATTGGGGCAACCGACTTTCCTGCGGAGTGGGCTGGGTCTTCAGACCTGCACTTGGCTCAACTGGGCATCGGGAAGACCATGTACGCCACTTCCACCTACGACCACCGCGTCATCCAGGGCGCAGAGTCCGGCCAGTTCCTTCGCACCTTCGCCCAGAAACTTAAGGGTGAAACAAACTTTTATGAGCGGATCTTCGACTCGCTGAGAGTGCCCTACCCACCGTATAAGTGGGAGCAAGACGTCATGTATGACAAGGCGTCAGACAAGGGCAAAGGGACCCGCATCGCCGAACTTGTTCACGCCTATCGCTCACGCGGGCACTTGGCCGCAGACACCGACCCGCTTGCGTACCGGGTGCGGCGGCATCCGGACCTGGAACTGGGTCGTTACGGCTTGACCGTGTGGGATCTGGACAGGCTTTTCCCCACGGGCGGTTTTGCCGGAACTTCCCAGATGATTCTGAGAGACCTGTTGCGTCACCTGCGGGACACCTACACCCGAACAATCGGCATCGAATACATGCACATCCAAGATCCCGCGCAAAGGATCTGGGTCCAGGAGCAGATCGAGGCGCCTTACCAAAAGCCCTCTGGGGCCGTACAACGCCAGATTCTAAACACCCTGGTGCGGGCGCAGGCGTTCGAGGAGTTCCTGCAAACGAAATACACCGGCCAGAAACGCTTCTCGCTGGAGGGGGGCGAAGCGCTGATACCTCTCATGGACACGGTCATGCACGCAGCGGCGGAGAATGGGCTTGCAGAAGTTACCATCGGTATGACTCACCGCGGGCGCCTGAACGTGCTTGCCAACATTGCGGGCAAATCTTATGCGCAAATCTTCTCCGAATTCGAGGGCAGCCATCACCTGCGTGACGAGGAAGGGTCTGGGGACGTCAAGTATCACCTTGGAACTGAAGGCGTCTACTCTGCCGGGGATGGGATGGCAACCAAGGTGTATTTGGCGGCGAACCCCTCGCACCTCGAAGCAGTTGACGGAGTGCTATTGGGAATCACTCGTGCAAAAGAAGACGTTCTGGACGATCCCACGTTCCCCGTCTTCCCGATTCTGATTCACGGGGACGCCGCATTCATCGGCCAGGGCGTTGTTTACGAATGTCTGAACATGAGCCAGTTAGAAGGCTTCCGCACCGGTGGGACCCTTCACACGATTGTGAACAACCAGATCGGTTTCACCACGGGGCCAACGGCGGGCCGCTCCACGCGATACCCGACGGACCTCGCCAAGGGGTTGCAGGTGCCGATCTTCCACGTCAACGGCGATGATCCCGAAGCTGTGGTGCGGGCGGCGTCCCTGGCGTTTCGTTACCGCGAGGAGTTCAAGAAAGACGTAATCATCGACCTGGTTTGTTACCGCAGACGAGGGCATAACGAGGGCGACGACCCCTCTATGACGCAGCCTCTCATGTACGAGATGATTGATGGGCACCCTTCAACCCTGGACGTTTATACCTCCAACCTGGTTGGACGCGGTGACATCACGCAGGAAGAAGCTGACGAGTTCCATTTGGAATACGAACGAGAACTCGACAGGATCCTGCAAGAAACTCGGTCCCGTGGTGGCGCCCCTGCGCCCGAGGAGATGAGAGAGCACGAACCCGAAGACGGCTACCCCCTGGCCCAGCGTCATGGCTTGGAGGTCCCGGAGTCGCAGCTACCGGGTTCGGGCATGATGATCGGTTGGACCTCGGCTGTCTCTTCCGAAGAGATAGTCCGCGTCGGCGAAGCGTACAACGCGTTCCCCGAGGACTTCGCCCCGCACCGCAAACTACGGCAACTCTCCGAAAAGCGGTTGGCCATGGCTCAGGGACAAGTGCCAATCGATTGGGGATTCGCGGAGTTGTTGGCCTGGGGCACCATGCTGATGGACGGCACACCTGTTCGAGTCACGGGGCAGGATGCCCGGCGTGCAACCTTTGTTCAGCGGCACGCTGTTCTGCACGACCAAAAAGATGGCCGGGAGTTCACGCCCCTTGACTTCCTCACCGAAGACCAAGCCAAGTTCAGCGTCTATGACTCCCCGCTTTCTGAGTACGCACCACTCGCTTTCGAGTATGGGTATTCGGTTGAGCGACCAGAGGTCTTCGTGGCGTGGGAAGCCCAGTTCGGTGACTTCGTCAATGGGGCTCAGACTGTGGTGGATGAGTTCATCTCCTCCGCAAAACAGAAGTGGGGCCAGTCATCGTCCCTTGTGATGATGCTCCCGCACGGCTATGAGGGTCAGGGGCCGGACCACTCCTCGACAAGGATTGAAAGGTTCCTGCAACTGGCCGCGGAAAACAACTTCTGGGTTGCCCAGCCTTCAACTCCCGCGAACCATTTCCATCTGCTCCGACAGCAGGCGTATCGGCGCCCGCGAACACCGTTGATCGAGGTAACCCCGAAGCAACTGTTGCGTCTTTCAGCAGCCACGTCACCGCTGGAGGACTTCACACACGGAGAATTCAAGCCCGTGATTGGTGAAGTGTCTGCCGATATTCTTGCGAACGCTAAGGCAGTGAGAAAAGTAATTCTCTGCACCGGCCGCGTCTACTACGACCTGGCGAAACGGCGATCTGCGGAGAACCGGAATGACGTTGCCTTAGTGCGGATGGAACGCCTGTACCCGGTTCCCACAGAGGAAGTGCAACAGGCGCTGGCGCCGTTCCCGAACGCAGAGTTGGTTTGGGTCCAGGACGAACCCGAAAACCAGGGGGCATGGCCGTTCATGGTCTCCAACCTTTTCCCGGTACTCGGTTACGTCAGTCTTGCGAATCTGCCCGGCGCCCTAACCGCAAGCGACCTTCCCGGGATACCCACCGTCTCCGTGGTCGCACGCGAGGCCGCTGCCTCCCCCGCCACGGGTATTCAGTGGCGGCACACGGAGGAGCAAGGGGACCTTCTGACCCGGGCGTTGTCATAGGCACACCGTTAAAAGATGAAAGATCCCGTGTCCTCAAAATGGGGGACACGGGATCTTTCAAAACGCCTATCAGATGTTTGCGCGCTTACCGTGGTTGGCGCTCTTCCTCCGACGGTCCCGGCGCTTACGTCCACGCTTGCTCATAGTGTCTCCTCCATCCGGTACAAAAGGTCGGTCTTTTGGCAGACGACCTCTGCCTCCATAGGAAAAACTACCAGCCGAGCCCCGCTTCGTCGATTCTGTGCCTGCGTATAGGCCATTCTGTAACGCGGGTCGCTATTCTTCGTCCACTTCTTCCCATGTGAGGGCGATCTGGCGAACCTCGAAGACAATCTTCATCCGCAGTCCCTCGGGAGCGTGGGTTCGAAGGCAGGACCGCAGGAGGTTTCGGAGGTCGTCGCGCTCAATGGAGTCGGAGCATATCCTGCAAGAACAGTCATGAAGGTGTGGATTCGTCACTGGTTCATCTCCCGCTCCCGCATCTCCCGCAACGTTCCCAAGGATTTCCGCAGCGTCTCCCTGCCGCGGTGGATCCTACTGCTGACCGTACCCTGCGGCACCTCAAGGATCTGACCAATTTCTTTGTAGGAGAATCCCATGACATCAGAGAGGTAAACGGCTCTTCGCTGTTCCTCTGGGAGCTTGTCGAGCAGTTCCAACACTGCCTCCGCCTCGATCGTCTCAATCGCTTCTGACTCCGCCGAGGGGGATACGGCAAGGCCTGGTGAGCCACTACGCACGGAAGGTTCTTGCGCTTCGGAGCCCAGTTGCCAATCGAGTGGGAGAGGCTCGCCAGCAGCCTGAAGGTCACGCTTGTCTTTGCGGTAGTTGGAAACCCACACGGTGGTGAGGATCCGGTAAAGCCACGCCCGCACATTTGTGCCCGGCTCAAACGTCGCGAATCGGTCAAACGCACGCAGGTACACGTCTTGGACCAGGTCCTCCGCGTCGGAGGGGTTTCTGGTCAGTCCGAGGGCCGCCCCATATATCTGATCCAAATACGGCAACGCCTCGGCCTCAAAACGAGCTTCGAGTTCTTGCGGGTCAGCGGCCATAGTGATCCAAGCGTACTCATCGCCCTCCAAGAGCGCCTCGGTACCACGCGCAGTTGAATGACTGCGAGTTCAAGGCTGAGTTCGTCTGGCAGAAAACCGTGAGAGGCGAGACAATGCAAGGATGAACCCGAAGCCGACAGAAACGTACTCTCCGCCCAAGGATCCGTGGGCAGCACCGCCGTCCCCGGGGCCACTGAATGCGACCGTGGTGCTCCCTGGATCGAAGTCGCAAACCAGCCGCGCTCTGGTCATCGGCACCATCGCCCAGAAGCCCACGGTGATCACAGGTGCGCTTGCCAGCCGTGACACTCACCTTGCCATTCAGGCGATGAAAACCCTCGGGGCCGAATTCGAGTTCGCTAAAGACCAAAACGAGCTCACGATTACCCCACCGAAGGAGCTCAAAGGCGGAGGGAAAATCGACTGCGGCCTGGCTGGAACCGTGATGCGATTTGGAACTGCGTTGGCAGCCTTTGCTGACGGCCGGACCAGGTTCGTTGGCGACCCCGCTGCGGAGAAACGTCCCCTGGAACCGTTGATGAGGGCACTGGAGTCTTTGGGAGCCAAGGTGAAGTACCGTGGTCAGCCAGGCTTTTTGCCCCTCACAATCCGGGGAAGCAGAACGCGCGCAAAGTCGGTGTTCAGCGAACTAGTGAGTGACAGTTGGACGCCCGACGGAACGAAGTCTGTCCGGGTGGACACCAGCAGTTCCTCCCAGTATCTCTCAGCGCTGTTCCTAGCTTCACCGCTGATCCCTGAGCCGACTGTGATCAGGGCCGAGGGGCGCCTACCGTCATGGCCCTACGTCGCCATGAGTCTTGACATGCTGAAAAAGCAGGGGGTGAACATAAGGAGAACCTCGTCCTCCTCCTGGGTATCGGACCCGACAAGGCCCGCTGGAAACCCGATCACGATTGAACCCGACCTTTCGAATGCGGGCCCGTTCTTGGCAGCAGCGCTCCTGTGCGGTGGCTCTGTGACCATTCGTGACTGGCCTGTGGAAACCGACCAGGTCGGAAAATACTGGATGGAGATCCTGCCGGCATTCGGAGCCAGCGTGGTGCTGTCTGCCCACGGCCTCACCGTTCACGCGCCCGAGGGGCTGACGTGGGACGGATTAGACCTTGACCTAGGCGCTTACGGGGAACTGGCACCAACGGTCGCCGCGCTTTGTGTGTTCGCTAAGACCCCCTCGACCCTCATGGGCATCGGACACCTTCGGGGTCACGAAACTGATCGGTTGTCTGCCATGGCCACCGAAATTGAGCGCCTCGGCGGGAAAGCGAGGATTCTGCACGACGGGATCCGGATTGACCCCCACCCGCTGCACCCGGCCCTCATTCACAGCTACGACGACCACCGGATGGCCACTTTCGGCGCGATTGTGGGTCTGCGCGTGCCCGGGTGCACTGTGGACGACATCACGACTACCGCGAAAACCCTTCCCCTGTTCCCTAAACGTTGGGACGCCATGCTTGCCGGGGAGAGGTCGCCTGAACCGCTGTGGCCGTCGCATGTGGAGGAAGATCCGTCCCTCATTGCCGTTGCTGACGCGGGGATTTCGGACCCGGAGGTTTAGGTCTTGGCCAGATACGACATAGGCACCGATGACACTCGCGTGAAGGTTCGCCCTGCGAAACGTAGTCGTCCTCGAACAAAACGGCGCCCTGACTATTCTGATCGACCACTGGGGCGCGTCATCGCCGTGGATCGGGGGCGTTTCGAGGTGGCGCTCGAGGACACCGGCGAAAACGGTGACAGCCCCGCCGTCGTCACCGCCGTGAAAGCCCGAGAAATACCGAGGAGTGGCGTCATCATTGGCGATCGCGTTCGCCTCACAGGGGACGTGAGCGGCGTCAACGATTCCTTGGCGCGTATCGCAGCCGTTGAACCACGAAAGAATGTGCTCCGCCGGAGCCTGGAAGAAGCCCCGGATTCGCGTGGGGAGAAGGCGATCGTTGCCAACGCTGACCTGCTGGTGATCGTGTCTGCCGCTGCGGACCCAAAGCCGAGGGTCGGGATGGTCGATCGGTGCCTGGTTGCCGCTCAGGAAGCGAACATTCCGGCGATTCTGTGCATCACAAAGACTGATCTTGCCTCGCCAGAAAAGTTCGTCTCCCAGTTCGAGGGCTTCGGCCTAACCATCGTGGAGACTTACGTGACAGAAGAAGGCGATGGAGGCCTCGGCCGGCTACGCCGGCTCCTCAACGGGAAGTTCTCTGTGATGGTCGGACATTCTGGGGTCGGTAAATCAACTCTGTTGAACCAACTGGAACCCAGCGCTGACAGGGCGGTCGGAGCGGTCTCCCACCTCACGGGCAAAGGGCGGCACACGTCCACCAGCGCGGCTGCTGTGCCCCTGGAGGGGGGAGGCTGGCTGGTCGATACTCCAGGCGTGCGTTCCTTCGGGCTGGCTCACGTGGATGAGGCGGATGTGCTGGCGGTCTACCCGGAGGTGGCGGCCGCCGCTGAAAACTGCATGCCGAACTGCACGCATTTTTCGTCCGAGGACTCCTGCTACCTAGACACCTGGGCCAAGGACAGGGACCGCGCCTCCGGCGCCGCCACAAAGCGGGAGTTGGTAGGCCGAGTGCGGACACTGCTGGAGGCTCTTCCAAGGATGGATTGGGAGCCCGCCCCCTGAGTGGTTAGTTGCGAAGTGTCTCCAGAACCTGTTCGTGGAGCAACCCGTTGGTGACAAGCGCGTTGCCTCCCCACGGCCCAGGCTCCCCGTCGAGGCTGGTGAAAACACCGCCCGCTTCGGTAACGATTGGGACCAGGGCTGCCATGTCGTAGAGTTCCAGCTCCGGTTCGGCTGCGATGTCCACTCCGCCCTCGGCAACAAGCATGTAACTCCAGAAATCACCGAATCCGCGGGTCCGCCAAACCGTCTCCATGAGCGTGTTCATCTGTGCGACCTTCCCAACGGTTTGCCACCCAGTGAGGGAAGAATAGGACAGGTACGCATCCTGAAGACTGGACACTCCCGACACCGCTAACTGGCGTTTCTTGTTGAAGGCTGAACCCGAGAACGCACCCAGCCCCTTGCCCGCCCACCAGCGCCTACCGAGCGAAGGCGCGGAAACCACTCCCACAACAACATCATGGTCCTCTACTAGAGCTATCAGCGTTGCCCATACGGGAACCCCTCGGACGAAATTATTGGTGCCGTCTATGGGGTCGATGATCCAGCGTCGGTCCGCGGTTCCACTCACCCCTCGTTCCTCCCCCAGAACCGAGTCGTCCGGGCGGTCGGCGGCCAGTGCCGAGCGAATCGCGTCCTCCGTAGCCCTATCAGCGTCAGACACCAACGTCATATCTGCCTTTGTTTCAACGCGCAGATCCTGGGATTGGAAACGGCTGAGAGTGATCTGGTCGCTCAAGTCAGCCAACTCATGTGCCAGTTTTAGGTCTTGTTCGATACGACTCGAGTCACGCATGCTGCCAGACTATCCAAAATGCCGGCAGGAAGCGGATTCGCCCAGCGGTGAAGACCGGGGTCATTGCACTACGATCGGAGGCATGGCCAAACGATTCCTCATGATGACCACACGCGAAATTGAATCCGTCGCGATCTCTGAACGTGAAGCGCTCCTGCGTCTAACCGGGTTGAGTGAATCGGAACTGGTCAACGTACGGTTGGAACGTGACCCCTTCCCAACGATTGACCTGCAGCATTGGGATGGCATCATCATGTGCGGTTCCGCCTACGACGTGTCGACACCTGAAGAGCAGAAATCGCTGAAGCAGAAAGAGATCGAAAAGAACCTTTCTGAACTGGTGAAAGAAGTCATGGCACGCGACTTCCCGCTACTGGGCATCTGCTATGGATTGGGCCTTTTCACTCAGGCGCTGGGCGGCAAGGTTGGCCCGGAGATTTCGGAGGACATTTCCGCCCCGGTGCTCACCCTCACCGCTGAGGGAAGGCGGGATCCGATCCTTGATGGAGTTCCCGAGCGGTTTCGGTCCTACGTGGGTCACCACGAATCTGTGATTGAAGCACCGCCCCAAATGACGACTCTTGTCACTGGCCCCATCGCCCCGACCCAGATGACACGGGTGGGGAAAAACATTTACCTAACCCAATTCCACCCGGAGTTAGACTACGACGGCATCAGCAACCGCATCGAAAGCTTTGCCGACTACGGCTACTATCCGCCCGAAGAACGGGAGCTGGTCGAGCAGCGTGTTAGCGGAGTCGATGTCAGCCACGCTCACAAGATCTTGAGGAATTTTGCAGAACGGTTCGGCACCAAGACCCCGGCGGCTTAGAACTCACCGAGACTGGGGCTTATTCTGAATCCACGATCTGGTCGAAAAGGTCTTGCCGTTCCGACACATCAAACCAACTCAAGGGCTCCTCAAACAAGTCTTCTAGCAGAAGGTCCGTTTCTGCCTGTTCATCCGAGCGGAGCACGCCAGCGGCTAGCCGTCTGCCTTTTTCTGAGTCCGCCATTATCGAGTCGACTTGGTCCCAAGTAAGGGTTGGTGAAACTTTTCCGTCAACCTGTGCTGCGGCAACGATCCTGCAGGCAGGTTCACCGCTTCCCTGGCAGAGTTCCAGGGACGCAAACGCGGCGTCATACAGCGCCTCTTCATTGAGGAGCTCCTGTTCTTCTCCTGACAGCGGTTCCCCAACCGGGGTGACAGAAAATGATTTAGCCGTGGGAAGCGCCGGCTGCACCAGCATGTTCGAAGTCAATGGGATGTAGATACGCATAATGCAATCTTGCCACTGACCCGCCCGGAGGGCTCTCGTCGAGCTGAAACCACAAATTCGTCGGGGAGAAATGCCCCGAATCACATGGCGTGGCTACCTATAAGTTCTCCACAGCTGTCATGAAACCGCTTTTATCCCCCGGCGGATCGATTACGGTCGCCGTATCTCCGGCTGACGGAGCACAGTTCAATCACGGATCAACCCCAGGATTTGGAGGAGTGAGACCTATGACGGGTCTTTCTGCAGTTAAGACAAGAGAAATACGACCAATCCCAGGCCACGGCAGAAAGGTGCCACAACCAGAGAGCGTTCACCCCGAAGCGCCCACTGTAGGGGACTGGTCAGAACGCTTTTGCTCTCTGGTCATAGATGTGGATGCGGGCAGGCGTGAGCCGCGAAGCCTTCGCCGCTGGATGTCCAATGAACTCTACGCAACGTTTGCAAGGAGGATTGAACTGGTTCCGAAGCCAACAAAGGGATCTGTCCGGGCAGTAACCGTTAGTTCTCGGCTTTGCCAAGCAGGTCCAGGAGCCTACGAAGTGGCTTGCACCGTCTGGGATCGCGGCCAACTGAGGGCTGTTGCTGTTCGGGTCAAAGAGTTCCGGGGAAGATGGTTGGCGGTCGCCCTGGAGTACGGCTAGACCGAAGCCTCACAGGGCGTCCCATTGCGCAACGGGCGATCAGCGGCGGTTCTTCTTTCGCTGCTGGGCCCTTCTCTGCGCTCGGTTCATGCCTGCCCCACCCGTGCTTTGCGGGGCAGCAGGGCCACCGCGACGACCCGTTGTCTGGGTTCCTCCGGCCTCTGTCGGAGACTGGTAGAGAACTCCCGCGGGCGTCTTCTGCCTCCCCACATCGCCCATGACAGACCGGCCGCTAGCACCTCTCTGACCAGCAGCCGACTGGGCCTTCTGCGCCTTTGATTGCTTGGGTTTTGCTGCCTTCGGCTGAGTCTTCGCTTGCTGCGCCGGCTTTGTTCCGCCCTGTTTCGCGGTCCCCGACGCTACGGCTGCCCCAGCGGCACGCATTGCCCCGCTTGCAACAGCCAGCTGTGCCTGTACTGCCCCCAGCCCCTCTAAGCCACTTTCGGCAATCGCGGCTTCGCGCTGCTCATTGGCTTTCTCGAATTGCGTGAGGTAGTTGAACACTTGCTGAACGGATTCTTCCTGGACCCGTTCCATCATCGACTGGAACATCTTCGCGCCCTCATCCTTGTACTCGACAAGCGGGTCGCGTTGGCCCATTGCGCGAAGGCCAATGCCTTCCTTCAAATAGTCCATTTCGTATAGGTGTTCGCGCCACAAACGGTCCACGGTTGACAAGACAACGCGGCGTTCCAACTCTGCTGCGGGTTCATCACCCAGTTGTTCAATTGCAACCGGGTTGGAGTCGAGCGCTTCGATAGCGTTCTGGTACGAGGCGTGGATGTCACCAATCAGTTCGAAAGAAACATCTTCTGCAGTGATGTTCGACAGCCCGCCGTGCTCTTCAAGGACGTCCTCAACGGAAATAGAGACTGGGTAGTAGCCACGCAACTCTCCCCAAAGTTCTTGGAGGTTCCAGTCTTCGGGACTTTCAGCGGCCGTGAACTGTTGGACCACACCGTTAACCAGGCGCTCCTGGAAGTGTGCAATCTGACCACGCAGGTCCTCACCTTTTAGGACGCGGCTACGCTCGTCGTAAACAAGCGACCGCTGGCTGCTCATGACATCGTCGTACTTCAGGACGTTCTTGCGGATCTCAAAGTTGCGAGCCTCCACCTGAGCCTGCGCAGACTGGATAGAACGCGTAACCATCTTCGATTCCAGTGGCAGGTCTTCCGGGTACGCCCCTGACATCATGATTCGTTGCGCCATTCCTGCGTTGAACAGCCGCATCAGGTCATCTTCCATCGACAGGTAGAAGCGAGACTCCCCCGGGTCGCCTTGACGTCCTGACCGGCCTCTCAACTGGTTGTCGATACGCCGCGATTCGTGCCGCTCAGTCCCAAGCACGTACAAGCCGCCAAGTTCAGCGACCTCATCATGCTCTTCCGCGACAGCGTTGCGCGCATCTTCGAGGGCTTCCGCCCATGCCGCACGGTATTCTTCCGGGTATTCCTCCGGGTCGAGGCCCCGGCTTTCAAGGTTCGCCTGAGCGATAAACTCCGCGTTACCACCCAGCATGATGTCCGTTCCACGACCAGCCATGTTCGTGGCGACCGTGACCGCGCCCTTGCGACCCGCCATCGCAACAACTTGCGCTTCGCGCTCATGCTCCTTGGCGTTCAAAACTTGCCGCGGCACCCCGCGTTCCTTAAGCATTTGTGCCACTAACTCAGACTTTTCCACCGAGGTGGTACCTACTAACACCGGTTGCCCAACCTTGTGGCGTTCCACGATATCTTCGATGACCGCATTCATCTTCCCCCGGAATGTTGGGAAAACCAGGTCGGGTTGATCCAGCCGAATCATGTCGCGGTGGGTGGGGATGGGGATGACCCCGATCTTGTAAGTGGATGCGAACTCTGCGGCCTCGGTTTCTGCGGTACCGGTCATGCCTGCCCGCGAACCTTCCGGGTAGAGCCGGAAATAGTTCTGCAAGGTGATCGTTGCCAGAGTTTGGTTCTCCGCCTTAATCTCTACTTTTTCTTTAGCTTCGATGGCCTGGTGCATGCCCTCGTTGTAACGACGCCCAGGCAAAACGCGGCCAGTGTGCTCATCGACGATCAGAACTTCACCATCTTTTACGATGTAGTCCTTGTCCAGATGGTAAAGCTCCTTGGCGCGGATCGAGTTGTTTAGGAAACCAATCAGTGGGGTGTTCGCGGCTTCGTAAAGGTTCTCCACCCCAAGCTGGTCCTCCACCTTCGCAATGCCGGGCTCCAGGATGCCAACGGTGCGTTTCTTTTCGTCTACCTCATAGTCAACTTCAGGCTCCAGGATGTTGGCTATGCGCGCAAACTCGGTGTACCACCGGTTCAAGTCGCCGGATGCCGGTCCAGAAATAATGAGCGGGGTTCGAGCCTCATCAATCAGGATCGAGTCAACCTCATCAACAATCACATAGTTGTGTCCCCGCTGAACCATGTCGTCAGGGCGCTGAGCCATGTTGTCGCGCAGATAGTCGAACCCGAACTCATTGTTGGTTCCGTAAGTGATGTCTGCGTTATAGACCTGCCTGCGCTCTTCTGGAGTCTGCCCCGCCAACACACAGCCGACTGTCAAGCCAAGAAAACGGTAGACACGCCCCATCATCTCCGACTGGTATTCGGCCAGGTAGTCGTTGACGGTAACCACGTGAACGCCTTTGCCTTCAAGCGCACGCAGATATGCGGGCATGGTGGCGACCAGGGTTTTACCTTCACCAGTCTTCATTTCGGCGATGTTGCCACCATGTAGCGCGGCACCGCCCATAACCTGCACGTGGAACGGTCGAAGATGTAAGACCCTCCAGGAGGCCTCTCTCACTGTGGCGAAAGCCTCCACCATCAGGTCGTCTAAGGTTTCGCCTTGTTCCAACCTCTCCTTGAACTCCGCGGTCTTCGCCTGAAGCTCTTCGTCAGTGAGGCTCTTGAAGTCCTCTTCTAACGCGTCAACTTGATCTGCTATGCGGTCAAGCTTTCGCAGCTGTCGGCCTTCGCCAGCTCTAAGGATCTTGTCGATGATGGACATTGGGCTCCTAATGTGTCCGCGCCTGCGGCTGATGCCTGTGTTCGGGCGACTGTTTGCGTGTCGCGTCGAGGCAACATCAATTCACAGTCTACAAAAGATGCGCGCTCATGAAACTGCGCGTCTCCTCTCATTGTTGAGGAGACGCGCAGTGCCTGAGTTAGCGCACTGTCTTACGCTTCGGGTTCAACGCGCGTATTCAAGCGCAGAACACCATACGTCCACCCCTTGCGGTTGTAGGCAACGCAGGGCTGCATGGTCTCTTTGTCAACGAAGAGGAAGAAGGGGTGCCCAACTAGTTCCATCTGATAGATGGCCTCATCAACGGTCATCGGGGCAGCTTCGTGCACTTTCTGACGGACCAGAACCGGAGAGTCCCCCATCTGTTCTTCGCGGGTCTCTCCAACTTTGAGGTCCTCAGCTGAGCGCAGAGCCCAGTCTTCGGCATCCCGCAAGTCCTCTTCCATACCCTCAGCCGTGTCAACGACAAGGGTTTCTGTTGCCGGAGCCACCTTTGAGCGGCGGTGGTTCTTCGTCCTGTCGCGTAGTCGGCGCAGACGTTCGAACAGTTTGGCGCTTGCCAAGTCCACTGCTGCATAGCGATCCGATGATTCTGCTTCTGCTCGAATAACGGGGCCTTTTCCGTAAACGGTGAGCTCAACACGTTCCGAACGGTCGGCAAGTCGTGGGTTTTTTTCGTGCATCAGCACCACGTCCACCCGCTGAGCGCGCGGATAGAACTGGGTTACCTTTGCAAGTTTAGATTCCACGGCGTCGCGGAAATTGGAGTGGATTTCGGCATTGCGGCCAGTGACGACGATGTCCATTGGATCCTCCAGGAAACCTTTGGTTCTTAGATGAGAAATACCGCGGAATTGTTGCTCCGCGGCTAACGGGTGGGTTGACCTCCTCAATCTCTCCATATGGGGCGTGCGTCCTGCGGACCGTGCACGCTTGAGAGTTCTTTAATACTACTTGACCGGCGCCCCACGGACAGGTTATCTGGCCACGAGGGTCGCTGATTCACCCATTTACCAGCGATTACTTGGCGAATGTTCACTGCTCTCTAAGGTGCCGCCGCAACGACGGCACCAAACAGGGCGCTATCTGGGAGTACTCGCAGCATTTCCCTCAAAGTGGCGCCTGTTGTGGTGACATCGTCAGCGACGATAAGCAAGGTCCTGGGAGGAATGTGACGAGTGAGCTTCATCGAACCGGCACGTCCCAGGCCTCTTCCGCGGGCACCCATTCCCGCCGTGCCGCCACCGCTGGCATCCAACGCAACTGCGGGAACCACACTGACACGAACCGGGGGGCTACTGGCAGCTCCCAGGGCTGTTTCTAGCCCTTCCTTCATGCCGGCAACAATGTGTGGGACAACTTCTGCTCGCCGCCTCCTTCTCCTGTGGGACGAAGGTGCCGGGACCAGCCACACCCGGTGGAAAATGCCGGTGCCGCTTCGAGGACTTTCCCAGGAAAGAAGCTCACTGGTTAGGGGCTCACATGCCTTCCCCAGCTCCCTTCCAGCAGAGATGAGGAATCCCGACATGTCCCGTTGCTGATCATGTTTCGCCGCAAGAATCATGTCCCGCAGCACCGAGTCGTATTCACCAAGCGCAATGAGGGGCCAGGTTGGGATACCCGCCGAATCCTCTAAAACCAAGTCAAGTGGTTCATTAAAAACCACCGCTTTGCAGTCTTCACAAATCTCAACATCCCACAATCCGCAGCCCGCACACTGCACCGGCCAGAGAAGACTTTCAACCGTCTCAAGACTGTCAACAAAGAGCCTGGGGACAGCGCCGCGCTCTTTCGTCTGTGTTCTCGTCATGTCCCCAGCATGGGCGGCAGAAGTCCTTGGTCTCCACCACCTGAAGACGAGCTGTGGATGCCGCCAAAAACCTCTCATGTGGACAACGGCGGTCGTGAAAGGTCAGCCGCGGTTCAGACCCGCACCTATCCCGCAGAGTTAACGTATTCCCGGGCATTTCCCAGGTCGCGCCAGGCTGCGCCCGAACGTTGGAAAGCGGTCTGGTCTTCCCGCTGGACTATCACCCCACCAGGCTCCCCAGCACAAATCCAGACGCTGTCTAAAGGCCCGCTAAATTTGGATAGCCAGCCACCAAGGGGCACGTTTACCACTTGGGTTGCAGTGTCACTGTCTTCCCCTCGTACTAATGCCGAAAGCGTCGTGGAGCCGACCCACGTCACGTCCAACACGTCTCCCAAAACTCGTTCCACGGACTGAACCGCCACGATGTGGAAGCTTCCATCCTCACCTGGTGCCAGCGTTCCCACCCACAGGGTTCCGCCGTCATCGCCTTGCCCAATCAGCGCAATCCTCGCGCCGTCAGGAGACACCTTCACAGCACGCAACAGCGTGTTCGAAAGAGGGTTTGCCACCTCATTCAACTGGTCATCTTCGTTGATGAAGTACAGGCTTCTGCCCTCGTTCCCCGTCACCCAAATGTTCCCGAATCGGTCAATGGACGGCCAGGACGCACCCGACACTTGCACCGAGGAAAGAGCTTCTCTCCCTCGCAGCACGTAGACAAGCTCATCACTGCCCAACCACGCTGCCGGGCTGTCCTCAAGTGGACCAATCGCGGGGAACGCGGCACCTTCTGGAACCAGGTCGGAAGACAGTACCTCATCGACCGCGCTTTCCCACCCTATTACCAGCGCACCTTCGCTCAATGCGACCAAACGCTCCAGCGCATACTCTGGCCCCATAGGGGTGGTCTGCGGGTCCAGATTGACGGAATTGACGCTGACCAGGGTCGCCTGCACGTTCGGCACTTGCCGTAGAGTTTGCCCGATCTGCCACATAAGCAACGTCCGGTCGTCCGTGTTTGTTTGGCTCTCTCCGTACAGATCGACGTAGGCGATCCGGTCACGAACCTCTACGCCTGCCGGAGAAAGCACAAGCCCAGCGGCCACGTCGGAGATCACCGCTTCTTCCAAAACCTCGTTCGGTCCCGCAAGGATTGCGCTAACCAAGTGTGAGGGGGTCCGCGACCGCGGCAGCCATCTGGGGTCAGCTACCAAGGCGTCACGGGTCGTAGACGTGAAGTACAAGTCGTAGTTGACAAAGCCAGTTGTGAACGCGTTCTGGGATAAGACCAGCCCGTCGTCCAACTCCGAAATCCGCCATTCCCCTTCCGCATCCTTCGCCAACTCGAACTTCAGGGTGGCCTCCCCCTCGCCGGGTAGTTCGTGCAGGATGCCGCCATTATTCACGGTCGCCACGGTCGGCACCTCGATGGTGACCGAGGCCGTGCTGTTATCGATCTTTGGGACTTTGATGCTAGGGGCACTGGCCGTTGGATAGACGAAAACCTGCTCTGTTGGACGCCACTTGTCCGCGGTTTCCGGAAGCAAGTATTTTTTCGCCGTCGCATAGTCATCGAAAGCCCCGGCAGAGCAGGCTCGCAGAAAGTCATCTACAAGAACGGCCGGCTCGGAACCTTCCTGAGGACCGGACCCGTATTGGCCGATCGGTTCGCGCGCTGGCACCTCAATCGCAAACTCGTGCGGCTCCCCGGATGTGGGAAGTCCGGTGCAGGCGCCCAGCACTAGCGCGACCGCGGCGATGACCACGCCAAGAACTATCCGAGGCTTCCTCATTCTTGCTCCCACACTTTAAGTGGAAATTCGGTCACGGCGCTCAATGACTCCCGCGGCAGGGTGACCACGAAAGAAGCGCCCTCGCCCGGTTCCCCCCAAACGTTGATTACGCCGTTGTGTAGCGCCACGTCCTCTTTGGCGATTGCCAGCCCCAGCCCCGTGCCTCCCGTGGTACGAGTCCGTGATGGGTTCGCTCGATAAAAGCGGTCAAAGACCCGTTTCACTGTCTCGCGAGACATCCCGGCCCCGTAGTCACGCACTCGCAACGCCACCGAGGTCTCCCCGGATTCCACGGTCACCTCGACAGGCTTGCCCTCGGAGTACTCAAACGCATTCACAAGGAGGTTCCGAACCACTCGTTCTAATCGTTTCGCATCCACGGGAACCGAGGGACGTTTGGGCCTCGGCGAAAGGACCACTTCAACACCCATCCTGTCGGCCAGTTCCCGGTTCGCCTCGATGGTCTTAGCAACCAGCGCGTAGAGGTCAGTCGGCTCCCCGTGAAGCTTCGCGGACTGGGCATCGTAACGTGAAATCTCGAGGAGATCAGCCAGCATCTCCTCGAACCTTGCCGCCTCGGAGTGAAGCAGTTCAGCAGATCGTTTCGAGGCTGGGGGAAGGGCATCCCTGTCCTCGTAGATAATGTCCTCGGCCATCCGAATGGTTGTCATAGGCGTGCGTAACTCATGGGACACGTCGGAGACGAATCTCTGCTGCAACTTGGACAGGGCGTCGTAGTCGTTTATTTGTTTTTCAAGAGACTGAGCCATTTCGTTGAACGCTCTGCCCAAAGCGGCCATCTCATTTCGTCCCTGTTCTTCCACCCGACTTTCCAGGTCACCTTCGGCCAGCCGAGCCGCCGCCAAAGATGCCGCCCGCACCGGACGCAACATCCGGTACACCAGGATGAAAGTCAATCCGACCGTGACAAGCAGAATGGGGATGAATCCCACGAAAAGCACACTCATCACAGTGGCAACGGCTGACTGCTCTGTCTGAAGCGAGTAAAGAATGAAAAGTTCGTAGGGGCCGGCGGCAGGTAGATCAACCAGGGCTCCAACCAACAAACCGGGAACGGAATTGCCCCCGTCAGAGAAGGAAACAGATTGCCACCATCCAGTGTCGAACGCAAGGTTCGCACGCAATTCCTCAGGAATCTCCGACAGTGTTTCCGTTGAAAAATACTCGTTGATCCTGAAAGTCTCAGACGCCTCCGGGGAACGTAACAGCATCACCGAAACTGCGCCCGCACCGGCCGCTGATTCACGGATTGAGTTCAAGACCTGCGACGCCAATTCCTGAACCTCGTCAACGGTTGTGGCTGTTGACTGATCCAATGCAGACTGGGCCTGCGAAAATCTCACCGACGCATCCTCAAGGATCGCATCCCGCCGACTCTCAAAAAGGTCGCCACGCAAAGTGGTGGCAGCCCAGAGCGCAAAGAGCGCCAAAATACCGGCGAGGACCACCGCCAACGTCGCAGCAATTTGCGACGACAGCGAACTAAGGAAGCGACGTACCCTTGACGTGTTTGCGGGCTCTGTCCCGCCCGACTCGCCCTCGGCACGCCCCGTTGGGCGTGCACCTTTTGCGGCGCCTAGCTTTGTTCCTTTTGCTTGCGCCCTCACTTTCGCGCTGGTCACGCCAGACCCAAAACTACGAACCTGTACCCGCGCGATACCCAACTCCACGCACGGTGATAATCAACGAGGGGTTTTCGGGGTCACGCTCGATCTTCGACCGCAAGCGCTGCACGTGAACATTCACCAGTCGCGTGTCGGCAGCGTGTCTGTAACCCCACACCTGCTCCAGGAGTTCCTCCCTACTGAACACACGCCACGGGGCGCGGGCCAGGGCCACCAGCAAATCAAATTCGAGGGGGGTGAGGGCGACCTCTTCCCCTCCCCGCTCGACGCGGTGCCCAGAGACGTCTATCTGAAGCTCCCCTAAAGCAATTTGTTCTTCTTCGGCCTGCGCGTTGTTACGGAGCCGGGCACGCACCCGCGCAACCAACTCTTTAGGTTTGTGCGGTTTCGGGATGTAGTCATCCGCTCCTGCCTCAAGGCCAGCCACAACATCTTCCGTTTCAGAACGAGCCGTGAGCATGATTATGGGCACGTCGGAGATCTGTCGGATGTCAGAACAGATTTCGAACCCGTTCTTTCCGGGAAGCATGACATCCAGAAGAACCAGATTCGGATCGTGTCGCTGGAACGCGCTCATCGCTTCGTTCCCGTCATAGCAGGCAAAAACTTCGTAGCCTTCTTCACGCAGAACGATTCCGATCATCTCTGCGAGACGTACATCATCTTCGACGACAAGAATTCTTGAGGGCATGTTCCGATGTTGCCATGATCTCCCGACTCTGTCACGTGAAGCAGGCGCAACGGGCGCCAAGAAGAGCGGCAGACTCCGCAGGATGGACCAATGCGCGGTTTTGGGGAGACAATAGTGTCATGAATTCGCAGCAACCCCCACCATGGTCTTCGAGTGGCCCAAATCCGTCGGATCACGATTCGACACAGTCTTCTCCGTGGGGGGAGTGGAACCCTAATGTTCCGCCCTGGCAAGGACGCCCGGGAGACCAGCAACCAGGAGGACCTGGACCCTGGCAACAGCCGCAGTATCGGCCTCCAGTGATTCCTTTCCGCCCGCTGAACTTGGGAGAGTTGTTCGAGGGCACGTTTGCTGCCATCCGCTCAAACCCAAAAGTCATGTTCACAGTTTCGATCACGGTGATGGTGATAGTGGGGATCCTAGGTGCCGCTATCAACGGCGTGGTCATCAATGCGTGGGGAGGTTGGGAGCTGACTTCCGCGTACCTCTCCGACCCGGACCTATACGAACTCCTGTCAGAGTACGAAAGCCTCTACCAGGTTTCTCTGGCCCAACTTGGACTAAGTTTGCTGCAGTCGGTGGCCGCGCTCTTTGTAACCGGGGTGCTGGCGCTTTCCGTGACCAACGCGGTGGTCGCGGTAAACCTTGATCTTTCTCAGACATGGCAACAGTTGCGGCCACGCTTTGGCCGCATGATCCTGACAGCAATTCTGGTGTGGCTGATCATGGTCGGTTTAGGGTTGGCTGCGTTAGCGGTGGTCGCGGTTCCTTTCATCTTCGCATCCCTCGTGACGCCTCTTTGGGGCATTCTGATCTTCGTGGGCATTCTGCTACTCATAGCAGTGATCCCGTTCGTTATCTGGGTTGGGTTGCGTCTTTCGTTTGCCACCATGATTGTGGTGGTCGAGGACACTCCAGTGATGATGGCCGTGCGACGATCTTGGGACCTAACCCGTGGAGCCGTGTGGCGACTCCTTGGACGGTACCTGCTGTTGGGCATCATCATGGGAATCGTGATGTCGCTACTGGGCGGAGTTATCAGTGTGGCGACAGTGCTGATTACCAGTTTCGCCCCGGCTTGGGTTGGAATCGTCGTCACAACAGTTTTGTTGGCGGCTCTAAGTGGGTTGGCGCAACCGGTATCTGCCGCGTACTCCACCCTCATGTACGTGGATGAGAGGATGCGGTCGGAAAACCTAGGCCCTGTCCTGTACTCCTCGTTGCAGCAGAACCAAGCGGGTCGTTGACGGGTTAGCCAAGTGAGCTTGGTCGTTTAAGTGTCCCGACCAAACGACCCTTCTTCGGGGACGCGCCGGGGTGGAGAATCCGGTTCTGCGTCGCCCGTGACGACAGTGAAATGTTCGCGCCGGCGAAGTGGAGCATATTTCGAGGCAGGGTCTTCCTCCGGCCCGCGTGCCCGGCCAGGCATACGGGAGGTTGAAGTAAACCCCGACGGCTCGGGGGCCTCCGGTTTCCCCGCCACTTCACGAATCGCTTCGACCAGGGCCAGAAGGTCATCCGCTGACGGTGGCGCCGGTTCGAATTCTGTTTGCAGCCGCACTACTTCCCAACCGCGTGGCACGGTGAGGGAATCAGCATGTGACTCACAAAGGTCAAAGGCATGCGGATCAGCGCTGGCGGAAAGTGGCCCCAAAACTGCCGTCGAATCCCTGTAGTTGTACGTGAGGGTTGCGACCGCTGTCTTCGAACACGCAGGTTTAGAACACTGTCTCACCGCACCCATCCTCTCCTCTTGACGGCACTCATCGTACCCGCGAAGAGAGGAACTTCGGGGACCGACGCTAGAGTTAGGCTATGACGTCTTCGCAAGACTCCGCGGGTTTCTACGGTACCGATCGGATGCGGGCCGCGGCACTGGAAAAAGCGGGCACTCGTCTTGGCACGACTCCTCCAACACACCGCCGGCATGACCGACATGGACGAGGGGTGCGGGGCCCCGTGTTTTTCCCGTCCCTACCGGCTTGGAGGACACGACGGGAAGATTTCTATCTGCTCGCTCAAGACGCCATAACCGTTCTCTCCTCACGGTGCCCAGCCGTGGAAACAATCGAGTTTGGGGTGGAAGAGGTGCCCCCATCAGATCCAGCAGACTGGGAAAGCAGCGATGTGAGCCTGGCCCGAACATTCCCCCGTGACCCACGCCGGGGCCTGAAAGACCGCATCGTGCTTTACCGGCTACCGATTCTGCAAAGGGCCAGCACGGACACGGTCCCCGCTGCAGTGATCACGATACTGGCGCACCGCATCTCGGAAGTCCTTGACGTGAGCCCGCAGGACCTCCTCGGCGAAATCGGTTAGTGCTGCGGGAAGACCACTACTTCTAGCTGCGCGCTTCCCAGGGTCTCTTCTTCAAGTGGGACAACCGAACGGAACACTCCCGAATCAGCTTCGGCTTCTACGATCAGCGCTGCGCGGATCATCGCGCTTTCTTCCCCTTGGAGGATCAGTGTCTGTGTCGCCGGCAGTGCCACAGTGTACGAGGTACCGGGATCCAACAGGACCACCTCGTCCCCCACTTGAACGCTTATGGCCCGATCTTCAAGATTGGCGATAATAACGTCACTTCTCACCAGTGCGAACCCGAGAGCATTTGCCGCCTCAGCCAAGATATCTGCTCCGGGGACCGTCACCGATTCCACGGCGTCCGCACCCCCGATGAGATTACGCAGGGAGACGTTCAAGGTCTCATCCTCGGGAAATGGCTGTCCTTCTGACACTGCTCTGATCGCTGCAGCAATCGGTTCCTCAGACTCCACCAGGAGCCCATAGGCGCTGGTCGGGAGATCTCCAAGCGCCACGTCGAAAACGCCGTGAGCCTCCACGACCAGGCCCTCAACGCCCGCAAGCGGAGTTTTTCCGTGATCAGTCAAGAGCTGGATCGACATCTCAGCAGGGGAAGTCCCCATGTTCACGAGGCGCAGCGTATTGTCCTGGCCGGAATCAATACCGATGATCGAGATCGTCTCTGACAAAGACTGCGCGCCCAGACGTCCCAGCCCAATTGGAACTTCCCCCTCCAACCCAGAGGATTGGAGCCACGCGGCTACCCCTTGGCCATCAGACTGCACCAACAAGGCGATGCGGGATTCCAAAGGCGCCCAAATGGCCGGGAGCACCGAAAACGTCGAACCGGCAGGAACCACAACCTCCTGAGGGGCGTCCAACACGGCCCCAATCGAGGAAAGCACCTGCACGCTGGCTGTGACAGGTTTTGTGCTCGGATTCGACAGGATCAGAACGGTATCCTCGCCAACCTGCGTCGACCCCGCAGGCAGCAACGCTTCGCGGGAAGGCAACTGGCAACCCGCCAGGAGGTAAGACGCGAGGTCACCTGAGACCTGCCCTGCGGCAACGAATGAGGCACCTCCAGCATCAGCGTCTGGATCAGCGTCTGGATCAACTTCCAGGGCTACGCCCCCGCCGTCGAGTCTCTGTGCCTCTCCGCTGGCTGTGGGGAAAGGCCCGGAGACATTCAAAGAGACGGACAGATCTTGCGGATCAATAACACCTGGCGGGCAGACATAGGTCACGCTCCCCTGATCGACGCTCACTGAAACAGCTTCCGGCGCCTGCACTGATGGTTGGTCTGTGTCGGCTTCCCTTTGATCTGCCGCCGCCCATGCTCCTACGCCTCCCAGGCCCAGCAACAGCGCGGATAGAGTGGCGTAACGCAACCCCTTAGGAATCGATCTCTTAGGCATCGGCGTCCCCCTGCACACGCACCCGCTCCGGCCTCCGGTAGCGCCAAGGGATGGCCGAGGAGACCAGGGCCAACACCGCAAGCCCCGATACGGCATTCCACCAGCCGAGGTAGGGCGGCTGGTACCGAATCGTCAGTTTGCCTTCACCTTCGGGCACCTGCCAGGTCTGTTGCCACGGGAATCTGTCATCACTGACAGTGGAGAGGACAGTGCCCTGGAACCTGGCAACCCAGTACGGATCTGCGGTCTCAGCAAGGACCAGAACCTTTGGGGAGTCAACTAATACTTTTTGTTCCACGTTCACAGGCCCCGAGTCGATAATGTCGACTTGTCCCGCGTCATCGCGCAACGTCACGCGGGACGGCGCCGCCCCTTCCCAACGCACCCGCCACATCGTTCCCGCATCGACGGAGCCGATGCGTTCCAGCCCTTCGGTCGCATCAAACTGGTTGGCGTATTCGTCGTAGTTTTCCGTGCCGGGATCAAGCAGAATGATGTCAACAGCGTGCTCGGACAGCACCTGTGCGGGGTTGTCCGACATTCCGGTCACAAGTCCGCCGACAGCCGTGGCAAGGTCGATCTGGGATGTTTCGACTGCCGACGCGTTCTCTGATTCAACTTCCGGCGCCCCTGACAAAATGTCGCTGAGCTGCAGCCCCGGACCGCGAAGGACAGTGGCGTTCACGGAGCCACCTTCTGCGCTCAGTGCTAGCACTCGGGCTGCCCGAGGGCCCGTCTGCGCTTCTTTGCCCGTCAAAGGAAATCCGCTCTCGGCAGTAGGCTCGATCGCCAGTGTGCTCCCCCGGACTGAATCGCCTTGGTCCTGTTGGTGAAGCATTGAAGAAAAGGGGCCGACGCCTCCCAGCACGGCACCCGCGGCCAACGTTGCGGACGCCGCCACCAAAGCGAGCCCTGCCAGCGTTCCTCGGACACCCGCAAATTTTCGAGAAGACATATCCGCAGGCGACCGGATGCCCCGCAACCTGGCTTTGGGAAGGGCTGTCGCCACTGCCCAAATCAAAGAAAGTGAACCCGCCGCTACCAGGATCGCCGGGTAACCAGTACCTGCTGGCTCTATCAGGGCGACAACCCAAAACAGCAGCGCTGACAGGAAGAAAACGGAGGTGCGAGTCCACCGGCGTGCCGAACCGGGGCGAAACGACCTGTAGGCGAGGGCACCGACCGCCCACAAAACCAGCCAAGCTCCAGAGGAAAGAGCCAGAATCAGCCACACAAGCGGCCATGCGCCGCCACCAGATGGACCAAATAGCGAGGGGTCCGAGGAATACCCGGACAAGAACTGCCACCAAGTGGGCGCACCGCCGGCCAACTGGGCTCCAAGGAACCAGTCCCAAAAATCTGTCGCCGAGTACACGCCACCCGCGCCATCGCGGACAAGGCCGCCTGAAAGAGCGCCGGCCACCCGCGCTAAGAATGCCGGGGTCATCCAAACACACGAAGGAATGATGACAACCGCAACGCCCGCCACTTTCGCCAAGGCTCCCAGGGGCTGCGCTTTGACGTACGGGTCATGCTCCAGTGGGAGGCTTGCCATCAGCACTGCCGCAAGCAGAGCGATAACAACCATGACGGGACTGCTTGGCGCTATAACCAATAGCGCCAAACCAGCCAACCCCAGCCAGGCGAATCTGTCCGGTTGATCAACGAAGACCACGTCGTCAACAGACTCGGCCCTAATCGACGGTATTCTGCGGAACCCTCGCCATAGTCCAACAAACAAGACCGGGAGCGCGAGGTATGCCATAACGATGCCCAGGTTGCCGGCTGCCAGCGCAACCCAAGCCACGCCCGTCGCTGACCACGTGGCTGCCAAAGCAGCCCTGACCGCAACGGAACGCGTAAAGACGCTGGCAGCGAGCCATCCACCAAGAACCGCCAGGGGCAGAGCCGAAAACAGCAACGCCATGGAGAACGTGGACGGAACCATCCCCACCAGGGCGAAGGGAGCAGAAAGTAGCGTCAGCGGCAGGAGCTCCGTAGCGGCAGGCCCAACGGCCCCGTCACCACTTACCTGCCACCCGCTCCAGGCTTGATCCACCAGCGTCAACCATGAGTCGGGCAAGAGCCCCCATGAGCCACCCTGGATGCCCGCCCGGAACGGAGACCAGAGGAAGATGCTTACCACGATGGTCACTAGTACCAGCGCGGCGAGGGTTCCCGCGGAGACATAGCGGTGTCTGCGATAGGTGGCAAGCGCCGCAGTGTCGAGTGCCACGGCGTCTGTCTGTCCCCTTGTCAGGACCTTCTTGCGGTGACGTTTGCCGCCAGAGATAACCCCCGGTTGAACTTCAAGTTTTCCTAGTGTCGCTTTTGGAACGGTCGCAACAGCGGCAATCTTTCTTCTCTGCCGGAACGCTCCCGGAGTTCGTTTAACCACGGTTCCATATGCGTAGATCTCCGCAACCGCGAGCCGAGGTTGACGGGTCAGCAACCGTCCGCCGCTACGAACCACGGACCAAATCGGGAGCCAGACCATCAGTGGGAACAGGAGAAGTGTCGGGACCGTCAACACCCAGTTGTAGAGTTGTGCCCCTCTCCGGCCACCAAAACTTCTGATTCCTCGGCTGTCATGGCTGTACGAGGTTTGCCGGTGCCGCACCACTGCCTTCGGCTCAGCGATCACTCTGAATCCTGACCGCCACAGGCGCCTGCCGAACTCTAAGCCGTCTCCGAATGGGCCAAGTGAGGGGTCAAACCCGCCAACCGTGTCCCACGCCGATTTTCGGATTAGCATTCCGGCTGTGCCGACCGCTAGGACATCTTCAACATCATCGTGTTGTCCTTGGTCTATCTCATCTGGTTCAACTAGCTCGGTCCTACGTGCCGTGCGGGTCGCTTTGATTCCGATTTCGAGGATGCGTTCCGGGTCATCGTAGTCAACCTGCTTTGGCCCGACCGCTCCTACGCTCAGGGAGATCCGACCCGACTCCAGCATTCGCCCCAGTGCGTCTGGTTCTGCAACCATGTCGTCGTGGACCACCCAGATCCACCGGCATTCCTGCCTTCCCTTGTGAGTTGCAAGAGCCGCCGCTACGGCCTGACCGAGGTTCTTCGCTTTCGGCGCGTGAACCTGACGCATCGACGCGCCGTCGATGTCTGAGTCTTCCAAGCCACGCAAAGGTGTGGGGCCGGTACTGACAACCAAGACCGCCCCGGGGAGAACGGTTTGGGCCAAAACAGACCTGATCGCAGCTTTTGAGTCCTCCGTCAAAGCGGACTGATCGGGGGGTAATACAACGACTGCTACGACATCGCCGCCGGGTGACCGCGCGACGTCGTTCGGGGCTTGCCGAGCGTGATCAGAAGTCACAACACGTCAACTAAGAAGCCGAACGCCGAAGGCGCCGCCGTTCTCTTTCTGAGAGGCCGCCCCATATACCGAAACGCTCATCATTGCCCAGCGCATACTCGAGGCACTCAGCACGAACTTCGCACGTGGCGCAGATGCTTTTAGCTTCCCGAGTGGACCCGCCCTTCTCAGGGAAAAACGCCTCCGGGTCTGTCTGCGCACAAAGCGCTTGGTGCTGCCAGGCCAAGGGGCCATCGAAAACGTCTACTGTGCGGTCCACTTCGGAAGCCGGGGTGAAGACAATTTCACCTTCTCCGAAAATGTTCCACATATCTTCGCTCCATCATCTGCCAGGCCAGGTTCGTCTAATTACATCTGTGTAACTCTAACCGTGTCAAGTGCTTTAGTCTTCAAAAGGCTAAGTTTTGGATAGAAACGGGCGTGTCGCACTGGTTTTCGGCCAGATTAACCGTTATACGCCACAATTTTGCTCACATCGACACTCCCCGCGGTGTCTGCCAACCTGCCTGGCGCCAATGAACGGCACACTTCCTGTACCTAACGTGCTTCCCTGTCCTTAATTTGCTTCCCGGCCCTTAATACGTATGTTATGCATAGGTAATGGGCTTAAAGGGTCACGCCTAGAGCTCCGGGAAGCGTATTAAGGACAGGGAACAGTGTTGTGAGACAAAGTGAGCGTTGCCTAGTGGTGATATTGGGGTAAGCGCCGGCAGTTGAGTCATATTTCGAGAGGTCCTGCAACAACCGCCAACAAAGCGTCACACCCTTCCCTGCAGCGCTCACCTCGTCCCAACGCACCCTCGTCCCAACGCACCCTCATCTCGCCGATACCGCCGAGGGGTTGTTAGTAAGCTCGGTCCCGTGAATGCACTTGACGCGAAGACCCTATGTGACCGTATCGATCCACGTTCGGAACCAGTACTGGTTTGGCTCAGCGAAGACGGCCAGGAACGAATCGAACTTAGCGGTCCGGTCGCCCGCCGCTGGATCGCCAAGACAGACAATTTCATGGCCTCAGAGTTCCCCTTTGGCGGTTCGCGGTTCGCGGTTTTGTTGCCCACGCACTGGCGTTCCCCCTTTTGGATTGCCACACCCTGGCTTCGCGGTTTTGAACTGGTCTCCCCCTCAGAAGGCGCGGACGTCGACCTGGTTGTAGCGAATGACGTGGACGTTCTAGAGGCCCTGCGTGAGGAGGGCGGCCCAGATGCTTTGGTCGCCCAAACTCAGGATTCAATGGCGTTAGCCTGGCCGACAGCGCTACCCGCGGAAATCTTGGACGGGACCGCCGACATCCTCTCCTTCGGCGACTACGTTGAGTCCCCGGAGTCAGCAAATCAAGAAACCCACCTGGTGTCTGAGCAGATCGACTGGTTGCCCCCGAAAGTGTGGTCTGACCCAGACCAGCTCAAACTGCCACTTCGTTCCCTGCGCGGCCTCGGCTACGTGGGAACCATCGTTGACATGGAGGGGCGCCCGCTCGGCAGCGAAACGGATTTGAACGGTGCGCGCGTGCATGTCCAAACCAAGAACCTGGTCCTGTTCACGGCGCAACTTCTCCAGTTGTGGATGGCAGGGGCCTCGGTGATCTGGACGCCGGGCGATGCGGTTTCAACAGAACAGGTAGAAGCAGAGCGGCCGGACTTCAAAATTCTGGGCGACTAAACCCGAAAGACCGAGGCAACCGTGGGTTGCAGCCCTGGTCGATCACACTGAAGTCACCAAATTCCAAGAACCCTGGCAACCGCAAGCGAGAAGCCCTCCGACGGGCGACGCCTTATCTTTTTGTAGTCCTTCATCAGTGCCCAGCGCGCTTTCATAGACCCGTCACGAAGGAGCGTCCCCAGTTGCTCCAAGCCCGCAATGAACTCCGGGTCTCGCCCGTTGTCGGTGGCGACTCTCATGGATGCCTCGTGCACCTTCAAGAATTGGCGACCATATTTGCCCGACAGCAGGTTCTTCGTTCTGCGGCGAATCGCCTCCGCACCTCGGTGTGCGCCAAGGGCGTTGCCCTCGTGCTGCCGGTATGCCACCAGCGGTTCAGAGTCAATAAACCACTTCATTCCTGCGGCTCTCACAAGGGCATACACGTACCAGTCGTGAAGCCAGATGCCCTTGGTGCCCCAGCGTTGCACGTGATCGCGGACAAGCCGCCACGCACCCTCAGTCATCAAAAATGAGGAGCCCGTCCCCGGAGCTTCAAATATGAAGTCCCACTCGACCTGGGGGTTGTCCTTACGAATAAGGGTCTTCTTCAAGACCCCACCAGACGTTTGGCGGAACGCGTACACGTTGGAAGAAACCGCTTCGACCCCCAGTTCTGCGATGAGTCCAACTTGGCGACTCAACTTCGTTGGCGCCCACAGGTCATCTTGATCTGAGAATGCTACGAAGTCGTGCTCGCCCGGGTGGAGGTTGACCAGTGTATACAGGAAGTTCTCCCCCACTCCGGCCTCGCCTTCACGCGGAGGCAAAAGTGTGACGCGAGGGTCGCTGGCGGCCAGCTCCTCCAGCCACTCACGCGTGCCGTCGGTCGAGCCATCGTCAGACACAACCAAGCGGACTTCCACTCCCTCTTGGCGGAAGATGGAGCGGACCTGACTTTCGATCCAGCGTCGACCGTTAAAGGTGGCCATGGCGACATGGACCACGGGCACCTTTTCTTGCCTTCCGGCAGTCAAAGAATGGTCAGTGCCCCTGGGCGGCATATTTGGCTTCCACTTCTTCTTTCTGCGGACGCCACCAGTCTTCGTTGTCCGTGTACCAGTTGATCGTCTCTTGGAGTCCTTCACGGAAGTTTTTGAAGCGCGGTCGCCAGCCGATCTCATCCCGGAGCTTTGTGGCGTCGATTGCGTATCGCAGGTCGTGTCCGGCCCGGTCCGCGACAAAGTCATAGTCATCCTTCGGATGGCCCATGAGTTCGTTCAATAGGTGCACAACATCCTTGTTGGACTCTTCGCCGTCAGCCCCAATCAGGTACGTTTCCCCGTATTTTCCGTGCATCAGGATTTCCCAGACGGCCTCATTGTGGTCCCACACGTGGATCCAGTCGCGAACGTTTTTCCCTTCACCGTAAAGACGAGGGCGGATACCCATGAGCCGATTGGTGATCATTCTGGGGATGAACTTTTCAATGTGCTGGTAGGGCCCGTAGTTGTTGGAACAGTTCGAGATGGTTGCGCGGACCCCAAAAGACCTCACCCACGCCCGCACCAACATGTCGGACGCAGCTTTGGCCGCGGAATAGGGGGACGAGGGGTTATAAGGCGTTTCAGGAGTGAATTTCGCTGGGTCGTCGAGCTCTAGATCCCCATACACCTCATCCGTAGAGACGTGGTGGAAGCGAACATCGTACTTCCGAACTGCTTCCAAGAGGACGTAAGTGCCAACAACGTTCGTTTGGACGAACACACCAGGGCCGCTCAGCGAGTTGTCATTGTGAGACTCCGCTGCGAAGTGTACGACGGCGTCGGCTTTCTTGACCGTCTCATCAACGATCTCCGGGTCGGTGATGTCGCCCTCCGTTATTGTGAGGCGCGACAGCTGTTCCTCGTTCAACCCGTCCGTAATCGAAGCTCGGTTCGCGGCATAGGTGAAGGAATCCAACACGTCAACTTCTACCTCTGGGTGGTCCTTAAGCAGCAGGTGAACAAAATTCACCCCGATGAAACCAGCCCCACCAGTTACGACAATCCGCATTGGCATCCTTCCTCGTTATCTGGATCGAGCTTCCTGCCTGCGCCCGACGCAGCGCGTACCACTTGCAGCTAGTGTAGATGGCACAGGACGTTTCTTGCTCACACTGAACGGAGCTGCCGATGCTTCTTTCGCCGCCAAGCGCAGACTCCGCCCCCTCACGTCATCTTGACTGGGCTTCGAACGAGCCGAAAATCGGCGCCCTCCTGGTCACATACAACCCCAACATGCTTGAACTGGAGACTCTACTAAAGCGCCTTCTGCCGCAAGTCGATCTGGCGGTGCTTGTGGATAACGGCTCGGAAAACGTGGCGTCACTGGCCCAGCTCAAGGAAACCTATTCAACGTCACAAGATGCCCCTATCACTCTTATTTTGAACGAGGGCAATCTGGGCATCGCCGCCGCCCAGAACCAGGGCATCGAATTCCTTCTAGCCCAAGGCTGCGACCTGGTAGTACTCAGCGATCAAGACTCCGTTCCAGAGCCAGACATGGTCCAGAAGCTCTACGGGTGTCTGGTGATGGCGGCCGCTCAGGCGTACTCGGGAAAGGGTGCCCCGGTGGCTGCGGTTGGTCCCGTGCCCGTGGATGCTCGCGGGGACATGGCAAGCGGGGAGGACGTCGTCGACGTTTCTTCCGCGCTGGTCTATTCCTTCACCAAGTGGGGACCGAAGCGGCGGACCATTCCCTCCCGCCAACAAAGCAAAGACGTCCCTTTTGTGCTTGCATCTGGAAGTCTGATCCCCGCAAAGGTTCTCCGGCATGTCGGGCCGATGAATGAGTCCCTGTTCATCGATCATGTGGATCTTGCCTGGTGCATGAGAGCAGTCTCGATGGGATATCGAATTCTGGTGTGCGGCGACGCTTTCCTCGAACATTCGTTGGGTGAAGAACGGGCCACGCTTCCTGGAGGACGCAAGGTCCACGTGCAGTCCCCCGCCAGGAACTACTACATGGTCCGCAACACGCTCTTCCTTACCAGGGCTCCCTTCATGCCGTGGCGGTGGCGAGTCGGCTACATGTCCTATCTGGCCAAGTACGTTGGTTTTTACACGCTGGCTGGCATCGTGCAGCCTTCGCGGTGGGTTGCGCTGCTAGAGGGCACGCGCGACGGACTTGCAGGCCGAGGGGGAGCCCGGCGTTAACCACGCTGGGCCACCGCCCGGCCGAGTCGTTAGTGATCCAACAGAGATATAAGGTAGCGGCCGTAGCCCGATTTCAGCAGCGGTTCCGCCATGGAACGAAGCTGGTCGTCAGTGACGAACCCTTTACGCCACGCCACTTCTTCCGGAGCACCGATCTTCAGCCCTTGTCTGTCCTCCACGGTGCGAATGAACGAGGCCGCGTCTGCCAAGTCATTGAAAGTTCCAGTGTCCAGCCATGCCGTGCCGCGCGGGAGCACCTCGACAGAGAGTTTGCCTCGCTTCAAATACTCCTTATTGACGTCAGTTATCTCGTATTCACCGCGGGCCGAGGGCTTAAGATTCTTCGCTATCTCCACAACGTCGTTGTCGTAGAAGTACAGGCCAGGGACCGCGTAGTTAGACCGAGGTTGTTCCGGTTTTTCTTCCAACGAGAGTGCCTGGAAGTCCTCGTCAAATTCGACAACACCGTATGACTGGGGGTCCGCCACCCAGTATGCGAACACCGCGCCACCGTCAACGTCAACCAGCCGGGACAGGCGTGTCCCCATTCCGGGACCGTAGAACAAGTTGTCACCCAGAACCAGGGCAACCTTGTCGTCACCGATGAAATCCTCACCGATCACAAAGGCTTGAGCCAGCCCGTTGGGGACCTCTTGCACTGCGTAGGAGATCTTTATTCCAAGCTGGGAACCGTCGCCAAGCAGTCGGTGGAATCCCGGCGCGTCATGAGGCGTGGTGATGACTAGGATGTCGTCGATTCCTGCCAGCATGAGGGTTGTCAGTGGGTAGTAGATCATCGGTTTGTCGTAAACGGGCAGCAATTGCTTCGACACTCCCAGCGTTATGGGGTGCAACCGGGTGCCTGAGCCTCCGGCCAGGATAATGCCCTTCATTTTTCCTCCTACGATTGACGTTTTCGAAACGGCCACGTGTCCCGCCAACGCTACGACCAGACGACGCTTCGAACCGCCTGCAAGTAAGTGGGCCCCCACCGCAGAGTCGGTTCAAGCACCGCGGATTCAGCCCACTCATTCCAGGCGTTAACGAAGACGACTCGTTCTTGGTAAGGACGTGCCGCCACTGTTGCTACAGTATCGGCGAGCCACCTGCGAAATGTGTAGGGATTCGATCCGTACCAAACGTCGGCAGCAGTCTTCTTTCGCGCCGTGTTGTCGAAGTTAACCATCACCGAGGGGTAATAGTCGTTCCCCTGACTCCGTGCATGAGCAAGAGAATCTCTGACAGTCGCCCGGTATGAAAGGAGCCGCCCACTGAATTCCCGGGCGAGGCCCAGCCCGCGCGGCGTTTGCGCAGTCCACGGCACCTGGTGTGGGGGGAAGCCCATGGCTCCGTCGAAACCAGAGGATCGGTAGTCTGCCCCCAGGCCATCAAAACGGGTACCCGTGTCAACGCTTAGGAGCAGCAGCTCGCCTCCTCCTTCTTCTCTCACCCGTCTGCGCCACGTCGCAACGACCTGCCCCAAATCGGGGATTTGTGCTGGGCGGTACACCGCAAGAACTGCTTTGCCATCCACTCGCACATAGTTTGGATCCAGCAGGAGAGGCAAGACGTCTTCAATAAACTGTTCGGCCCCTACCTGGTCATACCGTTGCGCTAGGAGGACGTCTTCGGCGCGCCCATCCCACGCCTTTGTCCAATTCTCGTTCGCCCACATCAAACAGAAAGGTTGATCTAAAGACTCATCCGCAACGGTACGGTCAAGTGGAACATGCAGCACCTTTTCCCCTGAAAACCAGTAGTAGTAGTACATGAAGGCTGCCACGCCAGCGTATTTCTCCAGCTCCAGTTGTCGGTGTCTAACCGCGTCAACACGCAGATCGTAGAAACCAAGTTCAGAGGGGACCAGCGGCTGTGCGTGTCCCTCAAATGCGGGGGAAACTTGCGCGACATTAGCCCATTCTGTGAACCCTTTGCCCCACGCCTCATCGTTGATTTCGGAGGGGTGAAATTGGGGAAGGTAGAAAGGTACTATGCGGGCAGCTGGAGGGATCTGTGTTTCTGGGAGGAACCTCTTCCACCGCTCGCTACCGTCCCGTTCTCTACTGGAGTCAGCGACCGACTCCGCGGATTCAGTGGTTGCCGTTCGATACGCTGCTTCTCTTGTCACCACACCGACTATGCGTTCAAGAGCATGGGCGGTGGTGCCGTCGATTTGCCCCTGCTCATCTTCAAAGTCCGCCGGGGACATCGCCAAGGCTCGAAGACCCTGCAAAATGAATCCCCTGACCCAATACATGGATCCTGCTGCAAAGGACAGGTCTCGATACCGAATATGTAGTCCCAGACGTCGAAGCAACTCGGTAACAGCGTGTTCGTTACCTCCCCAGTGTTCTGGCCCAACAAGGTTCGCTTCTGGAATCACCAACCCCACGCCTGGGTCGGACGCGAACAGCGACAGGATGTCTTTGACGCGGTCCTGTGACCCGAGCAGCCCATTCAAGAGGCTGTTGCGCCACTGCTGCCCATCCCCGTCAAGAACTTTGTGTTCGGCCCGCCACTGGGAGTGTTTCGTGTGAACTTTCACCACTAGTTGGTACGGGTCAAGGTATCCCGCGTTTACGGCATAGACAAGTGGCCCAAGATCACGTCCTCGGTTCTCGACCGGAAGAATGAAGACTTGCTGCGCCAAGCCAACATGGAAGAGCTCCTCCTCCAGTTTTTCACCCGAGGAATTCGTTACAACCACGTCGAAGGGAACTGGAATGTTCTTCAGATGTTCAGCAATTTCGGCCACCAGCTCCGGGTAGTGAACGTGGATAATCGCACCGACCTTCACATCCGCGGTGCGCGAAGGCCTTGGGATTCCTCTCCACTGTGGGGGCGCAAACGGGGGCCGTTCCACCCGCATGCGCCTGCTCCACGCCACAAACGCTGCGGGTCCGAGCCCCAGCCAGTCCTCTCCACGAGAACGAATCGCAGAATAGGTCTTTGCCCGCGCCTTCCGCAGTTCGTGCACGCCGCGCTGGTGCACCCGTTTTGTGAGTCCGCGAACTGAATCGCCAAGACCGTTCATCTCAGGAACCTCCAAGACTGTCCAAATAGGCCTGGGTCTGCTCGGGGAGGGAATAGCCCTCGGGAAGCCACGACCCCACGTTTTCCCCATACAGGGTGCGGATGGCAATGGCCATCTCCAAAGACGTCGCCGCGAAAGCAGGATCGGTAATAATATTCCGTTTCACAAATGGGATCCCATGCATCATCAGCGCACGCCAAGAATCCAACGTGGGGTTTCCCCGACCCGCGTGAGCCGACACCGCGTTAACCATCGAGTCCCAAGAGTAGCCGTACCGTCTACAGGTTCTTGCCACTCCGAACTCATAGGCGCCAACAATATCTTCCTTCACCGCTTGCTGGCGCACATTTGAAAAGAAGCGCAACCATTCCTCATCATCCAACGTGCCCCATTTGAAGAGGAGGAAGAATGACTGGGGGTGGGGACTTCCCTGGAACGAGTCCGTCAAAGAGAAAAGATCCGAGTGAGTCGATTCTGCCCGCCCCCAGATCCTTTGAAGATCGGTAAACGGACCTACCAATGAATCGTTTGTGAGTAGAACGTACGGCTTTTTCCGAACTTCAGGGATAGACGCCAGCGCCGCAGACCAGGAACCAAAGTCGTAGCCAACATTCGGGCGTCTGTATACGGCTGTTGTTGTGGGCGGCTCGTGTTCCCAAACCAAGGGATTGTCGAATTCTGAAGTATTGATCAAGACACTGGAGAACCCGATCTGCGATAAGCGCTCAATATACGTGCTCAAAGAACGTGAGACCCGTGGTGTTTTCATCCAACAAGAAATGATCGCGACACGTTCTGAACGCAGAGCTACCTCCAGATCGCCAGATTCAAGTAGCAGGTGAGCGCCACTGCTTTGCAACACGGCCTCTCCCCGCCGGTAGGGATCACGCATCAACTCTCGCAAGGCACGCCCGACACTCATGGTTAGCCGATGACCTTACGTTTGAAGGTGCGCAGTGCCCTGAGCGCCCCCTTGGCGCCGTCCTGGGCTTTTTCTTGCGCTACCAGCACCGCACGGGCAAAGCGCCAGCCCGGGTGCGAACGCATCTGTCGCAGCTGACTGCGCGCCCGCTGCGCCTGGACTTGTGCCGTTTCACTTTCAGTCTGTAGAAGTAGCACTCGACGCTCTGATTGGGCCAAGCGCCGGTCGGCCTGGGCAAGCTGATGGCGTAACAACCTCACTTCCTCCCGCAGAAGATCAGTTGTGTCGTCGGCGTTTTGTTCCTGCGACTGAGTGTTCACATCTGCTCCAGTTCTGACCAATCCCCTTGCAAACGCAAAGGCCCGGACTCCGAGCCTTGCTCATCAGAACGCACCAGCATGCGCCATGCCTTATCGACGTGATCCCACACGTGTCCGTACCCACGCAGTGAAGTGGAAATCCAGTAGCTCCCCGACTCAATCGGCAACTCCGGAAGCGAAAGGTGAACTGAGGAACGACCGCGAGGGATCGTGTACAACCGACCCTCGATCATGGAGCTCTTGGAGGAGAGGAGTGCCCCACTTTCCATGAAAATCGACACCACGATCTCCACTTCACCAAGTTCGACTTCCGATTCGATGTCAAGGCGCATCGTGTGGTCTTCAGCGGAGCGAACAATGTGAGCCTCCGACCCTTTCGAGTCAAAGAGCTGCAAATTGACTACCTTTGCTTCTCCCGTTCCCCGGCGTGGCACGTCTGCCCCTTGGGCTCGGGTTTCCAGGTATTGTTCCTCTTCCAGTTGGTTGACGTTTTGGATGTACTTATTCACAACCTCTTCGATTGGCCCTTGCGCCTTGGCCTGGCCGTGGTCCAACCAGATTGCCTCGTCACACATTTCGCGTGCCAGTGCCATGGAGTGGGTTACCAGAGCGATCGTTGTGCCCTGACTGCGTAGCTTGTAGATGTGGTCGAAGCACTTTCGTTGGAACGCCTCATCCCCCACCGCTATCACTTCATCAACAATCAAAATCTCTGGTTGAAGCATGACAGCGATAGCGAATCCAAGCCTCACGAACATGCCGGATGAATACTGTTTCACGGGCACGTCAATAAATCTCCCAAGCTCAGAGAAATCAATGATTCCATCCATAGACTCGGAGATCTGTCTTGCGGACATCCCAAGGATTGCACCGTTGAGGCGCACATTTTCCCTACCAGTTAACTCCCGGTGGAACCCGGCCCCAAGCTCTAAGAGCGCGGAAACCCTTCCATCGACGCGTATGTCACCGGAAGTCTGGCGGTAAACACCAGCCAGCATCTTCAACAGTGTTGACTTACCCGACCCGTTATGACCGACCAGACCAAAAGTCCGCCCACGTTTCACTTCGAAGGAAACATTGTCGACCGCGTTGAATGTGGTTTTCTGTCCGCCGCGTCCCTTGACGAACGCTTCCTTCAGAGTGTTGCGGCGCTCCTCCCTGAAAGTGAACGTCTTCGTTAGATTATGAACCTCAATGGCGTTGGACGTCATACGTTCTCCCCCAGGTCGCGCCCCTTCCTGGCCATCACCCAGTAGGCGAGCAATAGTGTAATCCCCGCCGTGACGGTGACCGCCCCCCACTGGTTAAGTGTGCCGGGCGAAAGTTCGTAAATCAGCGAACGGAACAGCTGAACAAAGCTAGTCAACGGGTTTAGCTCAAGGAT
>ERZ1032852.25-NODE-25-length-42408-cov-8.266357_pt1 | contig 42408 bp, 32 predicted proteins | sample MGYA00516689_ERZ1032852 | MGnify/ENA primary metagenome ERZ1032852 (study PRJEB33719, sample SAMN04262499) | wastewater metagenome | biome: rural village; feature: composting latrine chamber; material: composting feces with ash | place: El Salvador | collected...
AGATAGAAAATCACCCATTGATAAATTAAATAAAGAATTGAAAAACAAACAGATGAAGAGTTTAAGCCAAAGAATTGAAGAACTTCAAAAAATAAAAGAGAATCTAATGAAAGAGGTTAAAGATTAATTCACCCACCGATGATCACACCACGAAAGGAGTAACAAGCGTCATTACCACCAGATAGCACCGATGGAGTAGCAGACAATAATTAAGTTATACAGTTAACTCTATGAAGTGGAACGAACATCCCAACTTCAATTAAGACCATGAACGCTGCCTAATGGAGTAACGAACGTCACCGAAAAATCAATAAAATGTAAATATTATTAATGGAATGAATTGGAAAATTGAAGTTATAATATTATAATTCAATTGATTGAATACTTTATTTTATAACTACTTTTACACATATCCTCTTATATCCGGCTTATACCTTCTCCATATTTACATAAGCGAAATATAAGCCGTGTATAAACGAGAGATGTCGGAGTCACAGCTGAAACAGGGCGTAAACTCCTCGCGATAGGCGTGAAATATAGAAGGATATCTACACGTTGACGATTTCAAATTCCACTTTGTCTTCGAGACTGTCGATCGGGTCGAGAACCGAATTGGTGGCATCGCTGCCGGGATTATTTTCGTCGCTGTCTTGGTTATTGCCGGAGTCGTTGTCGACCGTGGTATCGTCGCTGCTTTTCTCTTCCTCCTTCTTTTTCCCGATCCCGAAGCGGTCGGCACTCAGTATCAAGCCGAAGTAGGCGCAGGTGATCAGGGTGGACGTTCCGCCGCGGCTTACCAAGGGCAACGGCTGGCCAGTAACGGGAATCAGGTTCACCGCGACCGCCATGTTAATAAACGCTTGTATCGAGAGCATCAACGCGGAGCCTAATACCAAGTACTTGGGAAAGAGTTTTTCGGTCTTGCGGGCAATCATCCCCGACCGGATCAAGATGATCACGTAGAGCATCAGCACGAAGATCCCCCCCACCAGTCCCATCTCCTCGATGATGATGGCATAAATGAAGTCGGAGTACGCTTGCGGGAGGAAGTCCCGCTCGGTGCTGTTCCCGGGAAAGACGCCCAGCACGCCCCCGTTGGCAATGGCGATCTTGGCATGTGCCACCTGGTAATTCTCGTCGGTAATGGTATAATACTCCTCTTCCGACAACTCGCGGGCTTCGCCGAAGTGGGTGATACGGTTCTGCCACGTGCCCAACCGGTTCAGCGCGCCGGAATCGGTCCATTTCTCGGGGATCACGTTGAGCAAGAGCACGAACAGGAGCACGAGGGCAATCCCTATTCCCGCCACCTTGAGCAGCCGTAGGAACTTGACGTTGCCGATGAACATCAACAGGTAACACACCCCGAACAGCAATAACGCGGTGGAGAGGTTATCCATGGCGATGATACCGCACACCACCACCATGAGGCCAATCATCCACTTGAACAGGAGGCCATCGTTCTGCCCGTTCTGCTTGCTTAGCAAAAAGGCAATAGTACCCATCAAAGAGATCTTGGCTATCTCGGAAGGTTGGATGGTGAAGCCCATGAACGAGATCCACCGGTCGGCATTATTGATGCTGGTACCGATAAAAGGGGTGAGGATCAGTAGCACGATCGCACCCAGCAACACGAATATCAGCGACGAGAAGTAGCGGTACGGGATATTGTGGATGAGCAGGATTACCCCTACCCCGCCAATCAGGAACATGGCATGCCGGAGGATGGGCCCCCACTGGTTCTGTTGACGGTAGACGATGGTGCTGGTCGCGCTGAAGATCTCCACGAGCGAGATCACGCACAGGATAATGAAAACCGACCAAATAACTTTATCGCCCTTGAATATCTTACGGCCCAAGTCTCCCAACGAAGAGCCTGTCTCCATGGCCTCTTCCTGCAATTGCCCTGCCTGTTGATTATTCTCGTTAAACATAATTGTTCTTGTAATTAAGAATGAAAAATGAATAATGAATAATTAATTGATCGCGTCATCCTATATTCTTAATTTTTAATTCTTCATTATTAATTTTCAATTTACACATCATCAAATCTGCTAATCAATCACAGTCTCCGGACCTGCTCCTTGAACTGGTCGCCGCGATCCTCGTAGTTCTCGAACAGGTCGAAGCTCGCGCAGCAGGGCGAGAGCAACACCGTATCGCCTTTCTCGGCCAGCTCGTAAGCCGCCTCTACCGCCTCTTTCATCGTGCCGGCATCGCGTATCTCCGGTACCTTCCCGTCGAAGAACGCGTGCAGCTTGCTGTTGTCTTTCCCCAGGAAAATCAACGCCCTTGCCTTGGCACGCACCAGCTCCTCGATCTCGGCATAGTCGTTGCCCTTGTCTACTCCCCCGAGGATCAGGACTGTCTTCGTCCGCGTGCTTTGCAGCGCGTACCAGCAAGAGTTCACGTTGGTGGCCTTGGAGTCGTTGATGTATTGCACTCCCCGCACCGTGGCCACTTTTTCGAGCCGGTGCGGTACTCCTTTGAAGTCGGACAACGAAACCCTCAGCTGTTCATCGGTAATATCCATCAACTTTGCCACGATACCCGATGCCAGCGAGTTGTAGACGTTATGCATGCCCTCCAGGGCGAGTAATTCCAGTTCCATATCAAACCTTTGTTCTTTCACGTGAATCCATAATCTCCCGTTCTCGGTGTAGCCAGCCACGAGGTCGTCGCTGTTCTCCCCGAAGGGGTAACGGCTCACCTCCGGCTTCAACTTCTCGATCTCTCGTGTCACGATGGGGTCGTCCATCCAGTAGATAAAGGCGTCCTCGATCTTTTGGTTGCGGATGATGCGCATCTTGGCGTCGACGTACTGTTGCAGGTCGTGATCGTACCTGTCGAGGTGATCGGGCGTGATATTGAGCAAAACCGCGATATCAGCTTTGAAGTCGACCACCCCCTCCAGCTGGAAGCTACTCAGCTCCAACACGTAGTAATCGTATGCTTTCTCTGCCACTTGGCGAGCGAAGCTCTTGCCGATATTGCCACCGAGGCCCACGTTGAGCCCGGCCGATTGTAATATATGATAAATGAGGCTCGCGGTGGTTGTCTTCCCGTTGCTTCCGGTCACGCAAATGATCTTGGCATTCGTGTACCGTGCCGCGAACTCGATCTCGGAAATAACCGGGATGCCTTGCTCTTTTATCTTCTTCACGATGGGCACGCTGTCGGGGATACCGGGGCTCTTTATCACCTCGCCGGCTTGCAGGACACGCTCTTGGGTATGCATCCCTTCCTCGAAGTCGATCCGGTATTCCTGCAACGTCCCCCGGTGCCTCTCGTGCATTTTCCCGCTGTCCGAGAGGAACACCTCGAAGCCCTTTGCCTGGGCAAGGATGGCTGCGCCCACGCCGCTCTCTCCTCCCCCTAAAACCACGATCCGCTTGTTGTTCATTTCTATCTCCTTTCTTTCGTATTCCCCGGGATTATCTCATCTTGAGGGTAGCCAGTGCCAAGACCACCAAGATCATGCCTACCAACCAGAAGCGACTCACGATCTTGGGCTCGGGCAGCGGCACGATCGGCTTCTGTATACGCGCGTCGATGCTCCCGTCGCCGGGCTTCTGGAAGTGGTGGTGCAGGGGCGTCATCTTGAAGATACGCTTCCCTACCCCGTACTTTTTTTTCGTGTATTTAAAATAGGTGACCTGAAGGATGACCGACAGTGCCTCCACGAAGAAGACACCGCACAGGATGGGCAACAGCAGCTCCTTGCGGATAAGCACCGCGAACACGCCAATGATTCCTCCCAGCGTGAGGCTACCGGTATCGCCCATGAACACCTGGGCGGGATAGGCATTGTACCAGAGGAAGCCCACGCACGCCCCCACGAACGCCGAGGCAAACACCATCAGTTCGTCACCTCCCGGGATGTGCATGATGTTGAGGTAAGAGGCGAAGTCAACGCGGCCCGAAACGTAGGCCAAGATACCGAGCGCGACCCCGATAATAGCCGAGGAGCCGGAGGTCAACCCGTCCAGCCCGTCGGTAAGGTTCGCGCTGTTAGATACCGCCGTGACAATCAGGATCACCACCAGGATGAACACGATCCACACGGCCTGATCGGCGTAATCGCCCATCCAGTTGACCAACCACCGGTAATCGAAGTTATTGTTCTTGACGAACGGGATGGTAGTGGTGGTGCTCTTCACGTCCTCGCTCTGGTAGGTGACGTCCTCGATGATATTATTTACCCGTATTTCGGTATTTTCCCGCACCACGATCTCGGGGCTCAAGAAGATGGTCAGCCCCACGATTAGGCCCAGCCCTACTTGCGCGACAATCTTGAATTTCCCCTTCAATCCCTCTTTGTCTTTCTTGAATACCTTGATGTAGTCATCGGCAAAACCAAGGGCACCCAGCCAGACGGTGCTTACCAGCATGAGGATGATGTAGATATTCTCCAACTTCCCGAAGAGCAGCGTCGATATCAATATGGAGAGGATGATGATGATCCCTCCCATGGTGGGGGTTCCTCTTTTGCTGTATTGCCCTTCCAGGTCGAGGTTCCGGATGGTCTCGCCCACCTGTTTCCGCTGTAGCTTGTCGATGATTTTCTTGCCGACGAAGATACCGATGAGCAGCGAGAACACCGCGGCCATCGCGGAGCGGAACATCACGAACTGGAACATCCCCGCCCCGGGGAAATCAAGTTGGTCCAAGTAATCAAAGAGATAATAAAACATTATTTGATGTGATGATTTATTGATGTGTTGATGTGATAATTCAAATCTGCTAATCTGCTAATCTGCTAATCTGCTAATTTGCTAATTTGCTAATCAATTTAACTGCTGATTGAATTAAAAATATTCTCCACTTCTTCCTTGTCGTCGAAGTGGTGTTTCACCCCTTTTACCTCCTGGTAGTCCTCGTGCCCTTTCCCGGCAATGAGGATCACGTCTCCCGGCTTGGCAAGCAGGCAAGCGGTCTTGATTGCTTCGCGCCGGTCGGTGATGGCCAGCGTCTCTCTTTTCTGCTCCTCGCTCAGCCCGTCCAGCATATCTTGGAGGATGGCCTCCGGCTCTTCAAACCGGGGGTTGTCGGAGGTAAGAATGGCCCTGTCGCTCAGCTTCACCGCCTCGAGTGCCATGAGCGGGCGTTTGGTGCGGTCGCGGTTTCCCCCGCACCCCACCACGGTAAGGACGTTCCCGCGGCTCTCCAACACCTCGTGAATCGCTTCCAGCACGTTGGTGAGCGCGTCGGGGGTATGCGCGTAATCCACGATGGCAGTAATATCATTCGACGACCGGATAGTCTCGAACCGGCCGGCTACCGGCTTTAGCAGGGTGAGCACGCGCAGTACCTCTTCTTCATCGAGTCCCAGCAGGATGGCCGCACCATACACCGCGAGCAGATTGTAGACGTTAAACAGGCCCACGAACTGCACGGCAAGTTCCTTCCCGTTGATCTCGATATCGGTGCCGTCGAAATGCTTCTCGAACACCCTCGCCTTGAAGTCGGCCATGCCCTTCACCGAGTATGTCTTTTTGCTTGCTTTTGTATTTTGTAGCATGATGGCACCGTTGCGATCGTCGCTATTCACCAGTGCGAATGCCCCGGGGGGCAAGTGGTCGAAAAATGATTTCTTAACGTCGCGGTACTCCAGCATGTTTTTGTGGTAGTCGAGGTGATCTTGGGTGAGGTTGGTATAGACACCCCCCACGAAATGGAGGCCGTGCGTCCTTTTCTGGTGGATGGCGTGGGAGCTCACCTCCATGAAGGCGTGCTCGCAGCCTGCCTCTACCATCTCGCCCAAGAGGGCGTTCAACGAGATAGGATCGAGCGTGGTATGGGTGGTGGGGTACTTCTCGTCGTTGACGTAGTTGGCCACGGTGGAGAGCAACCCCGCGGGATATCCCATGTGCCTGAACAGGTTATAGAGTAGCGTGGCGATGGTGGTCTTGCCATTGGTCCCGGTCACTCCTACCAGTTTCAGCTTCCGGGAGGGGTTGTCGTACCATTCCGAAGCGATGCTCGCCAAGGCCTCCGCGCTGTCTTCTACCTGCACGTAGGTGACTTTCGAAAAATACTCCTCGATCATCGGCTTATCGTATACTACGGCGACCGCTCCTTGTTCAATCGCTTTGCCGATATACGCGTGCCCGTCGGTACAGATACCTTCCACCGCGATAAAGAGCGAACCTTGCATCACCGTCCGGGAATCGGAGGTAATGGAATCAATCCCGGCCTCACGATCACCCTTTATCGCTACCACCTTGCAGTTTTCTATCAATTTACCCAGGTTCATATCTTACTATTTTAATGAAGAATTAGCAATGAATAATTAATATATTAGCTTCATTTTTAATTTTTCATTCTTAATTGACACAACATCAAATCATCACATTCTTCACATTGGCATATTGGCACATTAGCACATTAACCTCATCTCATCGTGATGCTAATGGTTGTTCCCTTGACCAGCCGTTGGCCGGGCGAGAACGATTGCGACACCACTTTCCCGGAACCGGTGAGGTTCACCCGCAGCCCCGATTTTTCGAGGAGGTACACGGCGTCGCGTGCCCCCATGCCCCTGACGTCGGGGATCAACCCTTCGTTCAGTTCGATTGCCTTCGGTAGGTACTCGGTGCTATCGCTCGATATCACCACCCAGTCGCCCGTGTCCGATAGGTGGTTCACCGGCAGGTTCAGTGCCGCCAATACCGTTTGATTGCGGTCCCAGTTACCATTCTTCAGCGGCGGCCTCTTTTGCAGGGTGGAGTCCACCTCGCAGTCGTCCACCGTGAGCCGCACCTTTCGCAGGTACGTCTGTTCCGCGATGTTCTTGAATACCATCCCGGCCATCCCGCCGCCCGAGGGCACTCCCTTGGGCTTTCGCAACCCCACGTAAATGGTATACATGGGCTCTTCCGCGGGGAAATAACCGCAGAACGAGACAAAGTAATTGCTCGCGTAACTACCCCCCGACGCGATCTGTGCCGTGCCTGTCTTGCCGGCAATATCAAAATAGTCCGACGCGACCACCCGCGCCGTTCCGTTCTCTACCACCCCTCGCAACATCTCTTGGATTTGTTCCAGCGTGGTCTCCTTGCATATCTTGGGGTTCACCACCTCGGCTTGAACCTCTTGAACCACTTTCCCGTCGTTCACGAACCGTTTCGCGATAAAGGGTTTTATCATCTTTCCCCCGTTGGCAATGCCGTTGTAGAACATCAGCATGTAGATGGGAGGCACTTGCGACTCGTAGCCAAAGGACATCCACGGGAGGGTGGTTTTTGACCAGTAGTTGATTTTATCGTCGGGGAAGCGGATGGACGAGGTCCCTTCTATCCCGCTCAAGGGAACGTCCCACGTGAGTTGCTTCCGCAAGCCGATCCGGTCGATCCCCTCCACGAACTTCGTGGGGTTGTTCTCGTACCCTTTCAACACCATCTTGCTCATCACGATGTTCGACGACACCTCCATCCCTTCGGCCACGGTAAGATAGCCACGGTCCTGGCCCCGTCGCCAGTAATGATCCCGTACCCACCTCCGGTTGTATTGGTAGAGCCCGCTACCCACGTGAAACGAGTCGGTGGGTGTCACCACCCCGTCGTCGAGTGCCACCATGGTTGTCACCGTTTTAAAAGTAGATCCCGGCTCGTTCATGTAGGAGAACGCGTTAGGGTTTCCCTCGGCATAGTGCCCACTGCTCATGCGGTCGAGGTTCACGATCCCCTTTATCTCCCCGCTCTTCACTTCCATGATGATGGCGGTTCCCGACTCGGCCTCGGTCTCCACTAATTTATCTCGCAGGGCGCGTTCGGTTATATCTTGTATCTCGGCATCGATGGTGGTGACGATATCCCATCCCTCTTTGGCGGGTGTTTCCACCACGTCCATCCACTTGCCTTGTATTTTCTGTCGGAACTTCACGCCCGGCACTCCCTGCAAGAGGGAGTCGTATTTCAACTCCAGCCCGCTGGCCCCTCCCTTATCCAGGTCCTTGTACACGCTTCCCACGGTGCGGGTAGCCAGGTTACCGAACGGCTTCTTGCGCGCGTTGCGCTCTTCGGCGATTAACCCGCTGCGATTGGAGCGTTGGTTCCAGAAAGGATAGGTACGTATCTCTTTCAAGTCGACATACGAAATATCGTTTCGCAATATCTTCACGTACCTCGAACGCAGGGACACCCGCTTGTCGATGCCTTTCGCGAGGTTGTCCTGGATCTGCCGTTCCTCTTTTTCGCGCAGGCTCCAGCCGTTCATGATCACGTTCTTGTATTGCGCGGCACTCCGGTCAGGAAATTTCTGGGCCAACGCCTTCGAGAGGTCGTCCACGTACTTTACCAGCGTGTCCTTTCTCATTCCATCGGCCCAGAAATCCATGTATATACTGTATAACGGCTCGGTAGTAGCGAGCAGCTTGCCATCGTACGTGTAAATATTCCCCCGCTTGGGAAGTATTACCCGGTCGCGGATCACCGTCTCTTTCTCGCCTACTTCACGCCATTTTTTCCCTTCAGAGGTAAACACGATCTTACTGGCCGAAAAGATAATCAACGCGGCAAAAACCAGCAGTCCCGTCACGATGAACCCGTACCTGGCCAAAACCACCTTCTTGCTCTTTTGCTTACTCATTCTTTTCTGAATCTACCTTCTTACTTACAACAATTTACTTGCCAATATGGTAGACGGGTTCATTGGCAATCTTTAGCTCGAGGCCCGCTTCCTCTACCCTGCGTTCGATCTCTCCTTGCCGGCTCGCCTCGGTGAGGCTCGACGAGATGGTGAGCGACTCGTATTTCGCGTCTCTCAGCACCTGCTGCAACCGCTCGATCTCCGACATTCTTTCCAGCACGGTATAACGATGGCTAATGAAAAGGATCATCACCAGCACGGCAACAAGGATAAATCGCATGTTTTTGAGGAAGAAGTTCTCGGTGAGAACACTTCCTCCAAAAACATGGACAAACGATTTGCGTATGTTATCGAACTTAAATTTCACTTTCTTATTATTTACCTGATTTCTTTCGGCTACGCCTTTTAGCCGACCCGTTCACGGTTTGCATGCTATCTGATAAACAACTCGCTCCGCTCACACAACTTATCAGATCACGCCTGCTTCACCGAACGGGTACCCCAGCCACAAGCCGAGGCCTCAATAAATCAATAACTATTGGCACATGGCACACATCAATCATCACATTATCACATCATCAAATTAATCGTATTGCCACATTAGTCACATTATTTTCTCCGCGACCCGCAGCTTCGCGCTCCTCGAACGGGGGTTTGCCCGCTGCTCTTCTTCGGTGGGGACAATCACCTTCCGGTTAATCACCTTGAAGGGAGTCTCCACGTTCCCGTAAAAGTCCTTTACCTGTTTCCCCTCGAAATTACCTGTCCGGAAATAGTTCTTCACCAACCGGTCTTCGAGGGAGTGATAGGAGATAATGCTTAATCGCCCCCCAGGCTTCAGCAATTGCAGTGCCTGCTCCAGCATCTCGGTGAGGGCATCCATCTCGCCATTCACTTCAATACGGAGTGCTTGAAACGCCTGCGCGAGCATCTTTTTCTCCCGGTCTCGCCGGGTAAAGGGCTCCAAGATAGTGAGGAGATCGCCCGTGGTTTTGATTTCCCGTTCCTGCCTGGACGAGGCGACCGCCCCGGCAATCCCGCGGGCGTTCCTGAGTTCCCCGTACCTGAAAAAAAGGTCCGACAGCTTCTCTGCCGGGTAGTCGTTAAGGATATCGGCCGCGGTGATACCCGCGGCACGGTTCATCCGCATATCCAAGTCTCCTTCAAACCGGAACGAAAAGCCTCGCCCGGAATCATCAAAGTGGTGCGACGAAACACCCAGGTCCGCCAGCAGCCCATCCACGGCATCCACCTGGTGGTAACGAAGAAAGTTGCGAAGAAATCGAAAGTTACCGCGCACGAACACGAAGCGGGGATCATCCGGGGCGTTCGCCGCGGCGTCCTTGTCTTGGTCAAAGGCAATCAATCGCCCCTCCTTCCCCAGGCGCCTCAAGATCTCCCGCGTGTGTCCCCCTCCACCGAAAGTGGCATCCACGTACACGCCATCTGGACGGATGTTCAATCCATCCACGCTTTCCCCGAGGAGAGCGGGAACATGATATGCCACCTGTCCATCTTCTTGCTTCATCTTCGCGGGTCTTTACTCCATCAGCTCTTGCAGTTTTGCTGCAAATTCATCGGGTGCCACCAACGGCTTTTCCAATTTCTCCTTCGCCCAGATCTCGATCGTGTCGTCCACACCGAGAAAACGCACCTCCGTCTCGATGGATACCATCTGCAAGTAGCGCTTGGGAATAAGCACCCGGCCGTTCGCGTCCATCTCGAGCCGTTCGGCATCCAGCACGAACTGGCGGAAAAGCTGTTGCTGCTCCCTGTTCCACTTGTTTAACTTCACCCGGAGTGCTTCGATCTCCCGCTCCCATACGGTCCCGGGATAAAGCACCAGGCACTCTTGAAAAATATCCTTCCGGAGCACGAGGAACTCTTCGCCCTCGCCCTGTAGCCGCTTGCGAAAAAGTGCCGGCACGAAAACACGCCCTTTTCCATCAGCCTTAGCTTCCATATTTCCCAAGAATTGCAACATCTTTTTATCGTAGAGAGTCTTCAACGCGGTAAAAGTACAAAATAATCCACTTTCCCCCACAATTCCACACGATATTTTATAAAAAAGTTATCAACAGTCAGAATAGAACCTCTAACGACCTCAATACAAGCAATATAAAATCAAAAATAACGTGGGGCTTTTTCCCTCGTTTAGGCGGATGGATAGAAATTTCTTATTTCTTTCCGATTCATGCGTTAATTTTCGTACATTCGCGTCCTATTTTTGAAGTAGAGGAAGATGCAATGGACTCGAACAGAGCATTCAGGATAGGCATTGATCAGATATTACGCGACAAGGCACCCAAGTACTACCGGAAGATTCCCCGTTTCTTGGTAAATTGGCTCAAACGGACGCTTCATCAAGACGATATTAACGGCATCTTGGAGCGGAACCAGGGTTTGGAGGGAGTCGACTTCATGCGTGCCTTGGTAGACAAAGAGTTCCGCGTGACCCTTCGTCCGAGGGGAGAGGAAAAAATTCCAGCAGGGGGCCGTTTCGTTTTCGCTTCAAACCACCCCTTGGGCGGGCTTGATGGCATCTGCCTCTCGGCATATTTAGGAGAAAAGTACAACGGGAAAATCAAGTACTTGGTAAACGACGTGCTCTATTATATCGAGCCGCTGAAACCCATCTTCGTACCCATCAACAAGTACGGCACGCAGGCCAAGGCATCGGCAAAAGCGATCAACGAGGCCTATGCTTCCGACAATCAAATCATCACGTTCCCGGCAGGCCTCTGTTCGCGGAAACAGAACGGCGAGATCTCCGACTTGGAATGGATGAAAAACTTCATCATCAAGGCGGTGGAGTTCCAACGAGACGTGATTCCGGTCCATTTCGAAGGAAGGAACTCCAACTTTTTTTATAACCTTGCCAACCTGCGAAAGGCATCGGGCATAAAATTCAACGCGGAGTTGATCTATTTGCCGCGCGAAATGTTTAAAAACAAGGGGGAGACATTCACGATCACCTTTGGGAACCCGATCTCCTGGCAGACGTTCGACAAGTCGAAAACGCCGTCCGAATGGGCGTCGTTTGTAAAAAAAGAGGTATATTCCTTGGGATGATCCTTCTTTCACCGGGAAGGTGGAGACAACGAGTTATCCGCCGCGCGACCCGGTACGATTTAATATAACTATTCTGTTAAGCCAAATGAGCAGAACCGAGCTTGCTTGAGTTATGCCATGGCGAAGAATAGTCTAAATTTATTGAACAATTGTATGCAACCAATTATCGACCCGATAGACAAAAGCCTGATAAAAAGCGAACTGACCGTACAGAAGCGGGTACGTGTCACCAACAAAGCGAACAACGAGATTTACGTGTTTACCGCGCACGACTCTCCCAACCTGATGAAGGAAGTGGGACGCCTGCGCGAGATTGCCTTTCGCCACTATGGAGGCGGAACAGGCTTGGAAGCCGATATCGACAAGTACGACACGATGGAGGAACCCTACCGCCAACTGATCGTGTGGGACCCCGAAAACGAAGAGATCCTGGGAGGCTACCGCTTTATTTACGGATCCGACGTGGGGTTCGACAAAAAGGGGAAACCGATGCTGGCTACTGCCCACCTCTACCACTTCTCGGACCAGTTTATCGAAGAGATCCTTCCCCACACCGTGGAGCTGGGAAGATCGTTTGTCTCGCTCGAGTACCAATCGACCCTCATGGGCCGGAAAGGCATCTTCGCGCTCGATAACCTGTGGGACGGGCTGGGTGCGCTGACGGTGATTGACCCCGACATCAAGTACTTTTTCGGCAAGGTAACCATGTACGGCACGTATAACAAGAACGCGCGCAACATGATCCTCTACTTCCTCAACAAACATTTCCCGGACAACGAGGAGCTCGTCTCGCCCATCGATCCCCTGATTACCGGCACTGACCTTGCCACCATGCAAAAGCTATTCCACGGGAAAAACTTCAAGGAAGACTACCGGATCCTGAATAAAGAGGTGCGGGCGCTGGGCTACAACATCCCCCCGCTCATTAACGCGTACATGAGCTTGTCGCCTACCATGCGTTTCTTTGGAACCGCCATTAACGACGAGTTTGGCGACGTGGAAGAATCGGGCATCCTGATCGAGATCGAGCAGATCATGGAGGAGAAGCGCGCGCGGCATATCGAGTCTTACCTCAAGAGCAACCCCAGTCGGCGGTTTCTTTTAAAACTGAAAAGGAGAATCACCACCCGGAGGAAAAAGCGGGTCGTGACCGTCCCCAAGTCGAAGCTGGACGGTAAAAACGATCCCACGGAATAAGAAGTCGATACCATAACGGTACCGGCCATAAAAAACGCCGGAACGTGAAAAGACGCCATAACGTACCCGCCTCGCCGCGTGTATTTCAACGCGTTCTCTTCGCATTTTTTAATCAAAGTGACAGGAAGGCTGCCCCTCTCCTGTCTTTTTTTTTGTATTTTGCCCCGATACATTGACCTTTATCACCCCCTCGCACCTCAAATATAACTAATTGATACATTATCCATTACCCGTTAAAATGCAAACGTTTGCACGAGCAAAGGAGGTTAATTACAATCTTTGAAAACCGCTATGATTTAAGATACGCTAACTTTGTAACGAAAGCGAAACAGTGAAAATAAGTAAAAAATCCCTGCTTTTCAAGAACGAGAGTGAGTATTAAATTTGATCTTATAACATTAACAACATGCATGTAAAATTCAAAAAAATCACCAACGCGATCCTGATGACACTGTTATTAGGAGCGCTACTTCCGTTATCTGCCGGCGCTCAAACCGGCACGATAAACGTGAGAGGAACGGTCACGGATGTTGCCGGCGAACCCATTATCGGCGCCAACATCTTGATCCAAGGAACCTCTTCGGGAACGGTTACCGATTACGACGGCAATTTCACCCTCCAAGCTCCTGCTAACGGGGTACTGGAGGTTAGCTACATCGGGTACCGGCCGCAAGCAATCCCTGTCGACAACAGGGCCACCATCAACGTGACCCTCCAAGAGGATACCGAACTGCTGGAAGAGCTGGTAGTGATCGGTTACGGTACCGTACGAAAGGAAGACGCGACCGGCTCTGTAGTAGCCGTGGACGCCACGAAAATCAACCGGGGCCTCGCGACCTCCCCCACCGAGTTGCTGGCCGGACAGGTTGCAGGATTGAGTGTGGTCTCCGCGGGAGGGGCCCCGGGATCATCGGCCAACATCCGCATTCGAGGCGGTTCCTCCATGTCGGCCAGCAACGACCCCCTGATCGTGATTGACGGGGTTCCGGTGGATACCGAGGGGATTAACGGGATGGAGAACCCGCTAAGTACTATCAACTCGAATGATATCGAAACCTTTACCGTGTTGAAAGATGCTTCGGCAACCGCCATCTATGGATCACGTGCCTCCAACGGGGTGATTATCATCACCACCAAGAAGGGACATAGCGGCAGGGCGCGGGTAAACTACACGGGCAACATGTCGGTAAGTACCAAAACCGGGATCGTGGACGTGATGGATGCCTCCACCTTCCGAAATTACGTGGTCAACTCTTTTGGTGCGGACAGCCCACAGGCAGCCGCCCTGGGCAATACCGAGACCAATTGGCAAAACAAGATATTCAGGGTGGCCGCGAGCACCGACCATAACCTGAGCGTCTCCGGCTCGGTGGGCGAAACACTCCCCTACCGCGTATCCGTGGGATACACCAATGAAAACGGTATTCTCAGGACTTCCGGGCTGGAAAGGTATACCGGGAGTATCAACCTGTCTCCCACGTTCTTTGACGACGCGTTGAGGGTACAGGTAAACGCGAAAGGGGTATACAACACCAACCGCTTCGCGGACCGGGGAGCCATCAACTCGGCCACCCAATTCGATCCCACCATGCCGGTATACTCGACCAACTCCCCGTACGGAAACGGGTACTACATGTCATTGAAAGCCGACGGGGCACCCATCGATATCGGGCTTGCCAACCCGCTCGCGATCTTGAACCAGCGACACGACAACTCCAACGTATACCGGAGCATCGGGAACCTGCAGCTCGATTACAGCCTGCCTTTCCTGGAGGGATTGCGCGCTAACCTCAACCTGGGGTATGATATCTCCGAAAGCAATGGCGACGTCATCATTGAAGACAACTCGCCCATGACTTGGGTATGGGGAGACTACAAGGCAGGATGGGGAGAGAACTCCACCTACTACCAGTACAAAAGCAACACCTTGCTCGATTTCTACTTGAATTACGTGAATAACTTCGGCATCCACCGGATCGACGCCATGGGCGGGTACTCGTGGCAACGCTTCTACCGCGAGGAAGAAAACACTTACCCCAACTCGGCCGCGAGGGCTTCCGAAACCGGGGAAGAATTTTACAAAGAGGGCAACGACTATTCCACGGAAAGCTACGTGATCTCTTTCTTCGGACGGTTGAACTACTCGTTGCTGGGGCGCTACCTGCTTACCTTCACCTTGCGTAACGACGGTTCTTCACGGTTTAGTCCCGACAACAAATGGGGATTGTTCCCGTCAGCGGCTTTCGCTTGGCGCGTAATCGACGAGCCATTCATGGAAGACGCGGGCAACGTGATGTCCGACCTGAAACTGCGTTTAGGATACGGGGTCACCGGACAACAAAACCTGGGCAGCGGCGACTACCCCTGGATGGGGCGGTACAGCTACAGCCAAGCCGGCGCCAACTACTTTTTCGGGGACCAGATGGTGCCCCTGATTCGCCCGCTCGCTTACGACGAGAACCTGAAATGGGAGGAGACAGCCACCTACAACGCCGGGCTCGATTTTGGCTTCATGAACAACCGGGTAAGCGGCGCGGTGGACGTGTACTACCGGAAGACCACCGACCTGCTTAACACCGTGGGGATCGCGGCCGGTACCAACTTTAGCAACCAGCTGCTTACCAACGTGGGTGAACTGGAAAACAAAGGGATTGAACTTACCCTCACCGGGCGCCCTGTCGTGAGCAAGGACCTGAACTGGGACTTGAGTTACAACATTAGCTACAACCAGAATAGAATTACCAAGCTCACCATCAATGACGACCCCAATTACGTGGGCGTGCGCTTTGGGGGCATCGACGGGGGAACCGGGAACAACATCGCGATCCACAGCGTGAACTATCCCGCCAACTCCTTTTACGTGTTCGAACAGGTGTATGACAACGACGGAAGGCCGGTTGAAGGAGCCTATGTGGATCAAAACGCCGACGGGGCAATCAACGACGACGACCTGATCGTTTACAAGAACCCCGCGCCCGACCTCTTCATGGGGCTTTCTTCCCAACTGTCGTACAAAAACTGGGACTTGAACTTTTCACTGCGTTCCAACATCGGGAACTATGTGTATAACAATATCCAATCGAATCGCGAATCGAGATCCATCACGTACGACCCGTCCGGATGGCTGAAGAACCGAGTGAACAGCGCGACCTACACTAACTTTGACGCCGTGCACTACCAATCGAGCTATTATATCCAAAACGCCTCTTTCGTGAAGATGGATAACATCTCGGTGGGATATAACTTCGGGCACCTGCTGCATGAACCGCAGTCGGGCAGAATTTATTTTACCGTGCAGAACCCGTTTGTGATCACGAAATACAAAGGGCTTGATCCCGAGTTCACGAACGAGGGCATCGACAACAATATCTACCCGCACCCGCGCGTATTTATCATGGGCCTCAGTTTAAACTTTTAATTCTTGAAAAATATGAAACGATCAAACTATAAATTTCTACTCGTCGCGGCAATCGGGATCATGGCCGCGGGGCTTGCCTCCTGCCTCGACGATTTGAACACCATCCCCTTGGACAAGGAAGAACTGGTCTCGGAAGTGGTCTTTGGAAGCGAATTAGGACCCTACACGGAACTACTGGCCAAAATTTACGCCGGCTTCGCGATCAGTGGAAACAGCGGTGGCGATGGCGACCCCGACGTGGCGGGCGTGGATGGTGGTAGCCACGCGTCTTTCCTCCGGGGACTCTGGAACTTGCAGCAATTACCTACCGACGAGGCGCACTGTACATGGAACGACGTGGGCATTCCGGATTTGAACCACATCTCGTGGACCGCCAATAACGTGTTTATCAAGGGATTTTACTATCGCCTCTACTACCAGATTAACATGGCGAACGCGCTGCTCCGCGAAACCACTGACGAGAAACTGTCCGACCGGGGAGTAAGCGACGCCGACAAGGCGACCATCAAAACCTACCGTGCCGACGCCCGGTTCCTGCGCGCACTCTCCTACTACTACCTGCTCGACATGTTCCGCAACGTGCCGTTCGTGAACGAAGAGAGTCCCGTGGGCAGCATCCTGCCTTCTCAAATCATGGCAGTAGACCTGTTTGATTACATCGAACAGGAGCTGCTCGAGAGTGAAGCGGACATGCTTGATCCTTTCGTGGGTTACCATGCTTCTAACTACGGGCGAGCCCATAAAGCCGCTAACTGGTCGCTGCTCTCTCGTCTCTATCTCAACGCGCAGACTTATATCGGCGTGGACAAATACACCGAAAGCATCACCTATAGCAAACGGGTATTAGAGGTAGACTTCGAACTTGACCCGGTATTTGTCAACCTGTTCAAGGCAGACAACAACCGCTCCCGGGAGATGATCTTCCCTGTCCGTTACGAGGGAGAAGACACCCAGACTTGGGGTGGGATGACCTTCCTGATGAGCAGCACTGTACCGTCTGACCTGCAAGAAGAGATCAACTCGGTAGGAGCGTGGCAAGGGAACCGCGCCCTGGTGAGCGTGCTCAACACGTTCCAACGAGAGAACCAGCACGAGGACGATGCCCGCTTCGATATGGTTCGTACAGATAAGACAGAGAGCAACAGCATCATCGATCCTTCTCTTTTTACCAATAACGGGATACCGATCGTGAAATACTACAACGTGTTCAGCGACGGCACCAACCCGCCGAGTAACATCGTTTACACCGACTTCCCGCTTTTCCGCCTGGCCGAGATACACCTTAACTACGCGGAAGCCGTACTGAGGGGTGGCACGGGAGGCGATCAAGCCACGGCACTCCAACTGGTGAACGACCTGAGAAGAAGGGCGTATAGCAACGACGCGTTTGCCACGATCAACGCCAACCAGCTCACCCTCGATTTTATACTGGACGAACGAGGACGCGAGTTCCTCTTTGAAGCACAACGCCGTACCGACCTGGTCCGCTTTGGCAGGTTCACCGGTGGAAGCTACCTCTGGGAATGGAAAGGCAACGAAGCAGCGGGACGCTCTGTGCCCGACTTCTACCGAATCTTCCCGATCCCCTCGGACGATATCGGGGCCAACCCCGGGCTCGTGCAAAACAGCGGGTACGGAGGCAATCAACCCACGGAATAATGAACACGTAACATTGAATCGTATGAAGAAAATATATCTATTAACTGGAATAATGATATTGGCCGGGCTTTTCCACGCGTGCCAGGAGGACGAGAAAATCGTCCTGCAAAAACCGGATAGCTTCGTGCTAAATGTACCCGCGTCCGCGTCGGGGATTTACGAGTTGGAACAGACCGAGACCATCGAACTGACTACCTCACAGCCGGACTACGGCTTCACCGCAGCGACCTTGTACGCGGTGCAGATCTCCCTGGAAGAGAGCTTCACGAATTATGCTTCTCTGCCCGGCACCTACTCCACGGCTAAATTCGAGGTGCCCGCCCAAGACATGGCCGTGGCACTGGTAGCCCTGCATGGGGCGGAAGACGAGAGCCAGTACCCCGCCGAGGCTCACCCGCTTCACGTGCGCCTCACCGCCACCATCGCCGGAACCAACGTGGAACCGGTTCTCTCCAACGTGATCACGTTGCCCCGCGTGAAAGGTTACTACGCGCTGGAAGCGGTGACCCTCCCCGAAGAGATGTACTTGATTGGAAACGTCGCGGGCAATTGGGATTGGAACGGCTCCACCGAGATGATCCCGGTATGGGGCAGCGAAGGAAAATTCTGGGCGATGCAATACCTCGGCCAGACCGACGGGGGTGATAATGCCCAGGTCAAGTTTAACTACGCCATGGCATGGGATGACAACGAATTCGGGTTTAACGAGGTAACCATTGGAGAGAGTTCGGCCGCACTGGCCGGAACATCCGACGCCGGGGGGAATATAGAGATAGGAAATCCGGGATGGTACATCGTGGTGGTGACCACCGCCGTAGAAGGGCGCGAGTACGCGTTTACCGTGGACTTCCATGAGCCGTATGTCTACCTTCAGGGAGATATCAACGGGGGTTCTTGGGGAACCACCGACGAAGCGCACCGCTTTGCCATCCCCTCGCTCTCCCTTGGAGCGAATGCAGAATTTGTTTCGCCGCCTTTCGCCAACAACCAGGAGGTAGACGTAAGGGCCAGCATACAGCTGCCCAACCACGAGTGGTGGCACACCGAGTTCACGGTGTTTGATGGCGTGTTCGTGCCTCGCGGCGCGGGAGACGACCAGGATCGCGTAAACGGGACAACCGGGCAACGACTATCCATTAACTTTACCGAGAGAACCGGTAAAATAGAATAATCAGGCTAACCTGGGAGAGCACTCTTCCAAAAGAGAGTGTTCTCCATAACAAAAAATCGACATGGATAAAAAAATATATCTTTTAGCTACCCTGCTCGCGTTCATCGTCCTTGGAGCGTGTGAAGACCCGTACGACCATATGGCAGCCCCGCCGCAAGCATATGAACAGGAAGAGCAACAAACGGTGGACGGGTTCACCATCGCGTTGGGAACAGGATTCAACAACCCCATCGTGTTGTCGGAAGAGAACTTGGAAGAGGACACGCGTTACGAAGCAGTCAGGGCAACGGCTACCCCTCAACTGCCGGAAGGGGCCGAAGTCATCTTCAAATTGGAACTGTCCGGCACAGAAGAGTTTGGAACAATCGTGGAACTTCCCTCCGCGAGCGACGAGAATGCCGCCACCGTTACCGCGGGCGATCTTAACGAGGCGGTAAAGAGTCTCTACGGGAAGGCACCCAATGCCCGGGAGCTCTACCTGCGTGCAAAGTATTATATCACCAGCGGAACCTCGTCGGTATTGATGCCGACGCCTGCAGAACTCGGCCCGGTTACCGTCACACCGGTCGGCCCGGTCATTGAAACCGAGTACTACTTGGTAGGTGGAATCAACGAGTGGAATATAGGAGATTTGGAGAACTATAAGTTCGATCACAGCGGCAAGGATGTATACGAAGACCCCTATTTCTCCATCTTGGTGAATAACCTGCAAGGCGAATTCAAGATTGTTCCTAAGTCGAGCAAGGAGGCTGCCTCGTGGGATGGCATTTTCGGCACCCAAGACGATACGGCACTCGAGGGTGAACTCGACCTAGAAGGGGGTAATTTAAAAGTGGAAGAGCCCGGATGGGTTAAAGTTACCCTAAACATGATGGAATACACCTATACCATCGAAATCATCGGGGAGATGAACCGCACGCTCCACGTGCCGGGCGGACACCAAGGATGGAATCCCGAGACAGCACCCGTGCTATACAGCCGCAACCTCGACTTTACATACGACGGGTATGTCTACTTCGACGATGCCCACGAGTTCAAGTTTACTCCCCAACCAAACTGGGATAGCGATTATGGTGACGGGGGCAATGGCACCTTGACGGCAGGTGGCGGCAACCTGAAAGTGGAAGAAGCGGGCTATTACCGGTTGAGCGTGGATCTCTCCGGCAGCCCCTACACCTACTCGGCCGTGAAAACCGAATGGGGCCTTATCGGCGATGCCACTGCCGGCGGGTGGGACGATTCCACTCCGATGAATTTCGATCCCGATACGGGATTATGGACGGTGACCGCGACATTAACAGACGGATTTTTTAAATTTCGCGCCAACGACGCGTGGGATATCGATCTGGGAGGAAACATCAACAACCTCAGTTATGGCAGTGAAAACATTGCAGTAACAGAGGCAGGCACCTACCTGATCATCCTCGACCTTTCAGACCCCACCGCTTATAAAGCGACTGTTGTAAAACAATAACCCGTATATATTCAGAAAAGCGCGCGGTAATCTTACCCGCGCTTTTTTCACCTTGCAATAAGATGTGCACTTTGGCATGTACATCCAACAGCAATTAACTATTTCATTAAACAATGCGATCCTTTTTATCCCTATTAATCACTATGATGATTAGTGCCTGTATAGTGCAGGCACAATCCCTTCAAGTAGAACCTGCTTTCTGGTGGAGCGGCATGGAAGAGGCCGAGCTACAGTTGATGGTATACGGTGAACACATTGCCGACTACACTGCTGAAGTTTCCTCACCCCATGTACGAATTAAGGAGAGCGTGCGGTTGGAAAGCCCCAACTACCTTCTCCTTTACCTCGATATCGCGGGAAGCACTCCGGGCACGTTCGATATCCTGTTCACTAACGGGAACAAAAGGCTCGCCTACTCCTACGAGTTGAAAGAGCGAAACCCCGACCGACTGGATATCGAGAGTTTCGACTCGTCCGACGTGCTCTACCTGATCATGCCCGACCGGTTCGCGAACGGTGATCCCGGTAACGACCAGATCCCGATGCGGATGCCTTACACGGTGGACCGCGACCACCACAGCGCACGGCATGGCGGCGACCTCAAAGGCATATCACAACGGCTCGATTACTTGGCCGATCTGGGCGTGACCGCCATCTGGCTGAACCCGGTGCTGGAGAACGATATGGAAGGGGGTTCATACCACGGCTACGCGACCACCAACTATTACCGGGTGGATCCCCGCTTCGGGAGTAACGAGGAGTACGCGGGGCTGATTGCCGACGCTCACTCCAAGGGGATGAAGGTGGTGATGGACATGATCTTTAACCACTGCGGCAGCGATCACCCGTGGGTGAAAGACGTGCCTTCGGCCGATTGGTTCAATAACATGGACGAGTACGTGCAAACATCGCACATGAAGGAGATGTACTTCGATCCCTACGCTTCCCAATACGATTGGGACAAGATGGTGGATGGCTGGTTCGTGCCCACCATGCCCGACCTCAACCAACGCAACCGCCACGTGGCGAAGTACCTGATCCAGAACAGTATCTGGTGGATAGAATACTCAGGGGTTGATGGCATCCGGCAGGATACCTATCCCTATGCCGATTATGATATGATGGTCAACTGGATTGTGGCGGTAGAGAAAGAGTATCCCAACTACAATATCGTGGGCGAGGCGTGGCTCAACAATCCCATCGGCACCTCTTTCTGGCAACGGAACAGTCCCCTCAACCCGAACAACACCAAGCTGAAATCGGTAATGGACTTCCGATTCATGGGGCTTTCCCATACCGCCTTCTTCGAGGAAACGGGCGAATGGAACGGGGGACTGCATGGTATTTACGACCATATGACGTATGATTTCATCTACCCCGATATCGATAACGTGCTGCGCTTCTTGGATAACCACGATACTGACCGCTTCCTGAAAGAGTACCCGACCGACCTCTCGGGGTGGAAACAGGGAATCACCTTCCTACTCACCATGCCGGGTACCCCGCAGATTTACTACGGTACCGAACTGCTGATGCATGGTACCAAAAGCCGGGCCGACGGGGATATTCGCCTCGATGTTCCGGGTGGGTGGCCGGGCGACACAGTGGACCACTTTACCGCGGAAGGGCGTGACCCGTTGCAAAACGAGGCATTCGACTTCCTAAGCAAGATGCTCCACTGGCGACAAGGCAACGACGTGATCGCGTACGGTGCCATGAAGCATTACGTGCTGCAAAAAGGCGTCTACGTCTACGAGCGTTACCTCGACAACGAGAGCGTGCTTGTCTTTATGAACGGGACATCCGGCGAGGTGGAAATAAACCTCGACCGCTACAGCGAGTCACTATTAGGCAAAACCGAATGGGCCGATTTTCTCACGGGCAGGACGGTCACGTTGGACAAAACACTCACTCTCGCGCCCAAGGAGATTCTCGTGTTGGAGTAAACCGGCTGCCTAAACGTGGTTTCATGAACAACCATAACCCGTGCTGATTTTAAACCGCGCATAACACGTACGAACGATGAAGATATACTCTATAAAATTTTACTTGCTCTTTCTCCCGCTCTTCGCTCTTTTCGCGGCCTGCGGGGACGACCCGATAGATACACCCGACCCGGATCCCGATGAACTTGCCCTGGGTCTCTCCTGGAGCCCCGGGCAGGCAGATGCCGATAAGGAGCTAACCATCTATTATAAAGCGCCTGCTAACTCCCCGCTGAATAATTACACGGGGGAGGTGTATATCTACACGGGGGTTATCGTGGAAGGCGTGTGGCAATTCGTTCCCGCGGAATGGGGCCAAAATCTGCCCAAATGCCGCATGAGCAAGGTAGAGGGTGAACAGAACGCGTGGAGCATCAAACTTTCTCCTTCCATTCGCACGTGGTATGCATCGGGCGAGGTCCCGGTCACGAAACTGGGTATCGTGGTTCGCTCCGCGGACGGCACGAAGCAGACCGAAGACCTTTTTATCGAGGTATCGGATGCCCAATACGAACCATTCGAACCGGGTCCGGCACGAACAGGCACGATGCCCGCGGCATTACAGCATGGCATCAACGTGATCAACAACAGCACCGTCACGCTCGTGCTCTACGATAAAGACAAAAGCGGTAACCGCAAGCAGTTCGCGCACGTGGTGGGCGATTTCAACGACTGGACGCTGAGCAACGACGACCAGTCGCGGATGACCTACGATCCCGCGGCAGGATGCTGGTGGTTCACGATCGACGGGTTAGACCCTACCAAGGAGTACGCTTTCCAGTACTATGTGGGAGATACCGCTGATGACCCTACACGGGTGGCCGATCCCTACGCCCGGAAAATTCTGGACCCGTGGAACGACCACTATATCCCCGAGGTGACTTACCCCGCCAGCGAGAGGGTTTACCCGGAGGGAGCCATCGGGATCGTCTCGGTGTTCCAAACCCAACCGGAAACTTATACATGGAAGGAGCCTAATTTTGAGATCCCTTCACGGGACAATCTGGTAATCTACGAGATGTTGTTGCGTGATTTTACAGAGAGCGGTGATATCAACGGCGCTATGGCCAAACTCGATTACCTGCAATCCCTCGGTATAAATGCCATTGAACTGATGCCTGTACAGGAGTTCGACGGCAACGACAGTTGGGGATACAACCCTGCATTCTTTTTTGCGATGGATAAGGCTTATGGAACCGACAGGATGTATAAGGAATTTATCGACGAATGTCACAGACGTGGAATAGCGGTAATTCTTGATGTGGTATATAACCATGCTACCGGCGCCAATCCCTTCGCCAGAATGTGGTGGGATTCCGCGAACAACCGTACGGCAGCTAATAATCCTTACTTTAACGTAACAGCACCTCACCCTTGGAGCGTATTTCACGATTTCAATCATGAGTCGCCACTGGTAGTCGATTTTGTAAAACGTAACCTGCAATTCTTGCTGGAAGAGTACAATATAGACGGCTTCCGTTTCGACCTGACTAAAGGTTTTACACAAAATAAAAACGGAAATCCCAATAATGATAATAGTGCATATGATCCGACCCGCATTGCTATCCTGAAGTATTACAATGAAGCAGTAAAAGAGGTAAAAGAGGATGCATACGTGATTCTGGAGCATTTTTGTGATGATCGTGAAGAGTTCAAACTAAGTGAGGAGGGAATGATGGTATGGCGTAATATGAATCATGCATTCCGGAATTCTGCTGCGGGTAAAAGTTCTGATTTCAGAGGAACTTATTACAAGACCTCTTCCCGCCCCGCTAATAGCTTGATAAGCTATATGGAAAGTCACGACGAAGAGCGAATGGCGTACGAACAAACGCAAGAAGGTGTTGGTATTTTAAGGACGAACCTTAATACCCGCATGTCACAACTTGCGACCAATGCCGCCTTTTTCTTTACCGTACCCGGCCCGAAAATGATCTGGCAATTCGGCGAGTTGGGATATGATGTTTCGATCGATTATAACGGACGTACCGGAAAAAAACCGGTGAAGTGGGAATATATGGATGTACCACAGCGAAAGGAACTACACGATACTTACACAAAACTGGTTTCCCTCCGTTTCGATCATCCGGAACTGTTCAACGCGACCGCAGAACTCGATTGGAAAGTAACACCCTCATTCTGGGAGGACGGCCGGTTTATCACCCTTTCCTCTTTTGGCGAGGCGAAACAGGTAGTGGTGATAGGGAACTTCACCAATGGCCCTATCTCGGCCACCTTCCCGAAAACCGGTACTTGGTATAATTATATGACGCCCGGCGAACCGCCGTTGAATGTAACATCGACCACAAACATCACCGTCCCGGCGAACAGTTTCAAAATGTATACCAGTTTCACAGAATAAACAGGATATCTCAGTAACTGTCGCAATAATGCCCCCAAAAGATCTTTGTCTAACCTTTGGGGGCATTTCACTTTTGTGGTATACCCTTCTTTTTATTTCATAAACGGAGCGGGTGACACGCTCAGGATCCATGTGAGACGATCAGGAACGGGATAGTGGACGATTTCAGGAGTGGGACGGTATAAGGGTTAAGGAATCAGGGACCTGCTCCTCTTCCGCGAACAACTGTCCTGCCATCCGTAAACTATCCAGTTGAAACATCACCCTGTCCTGCACAAGCATAAAGCTATCCCTCAATTCAGGCCTCACCGGCAGGCAGGGAGGCGACTCGATGGTAAGGGGATTGACGGGCTGATTGTTCTTGTGTACCCGGAAATCGAGATGAGGGCCGGTAGAGAGTCCGGTAGAACCTACGTAAGCGATCACATCCCCCTGCTTTACCCGACTCCCTTTCTCAATCCCTTTGGCAAAGCGGCTAAGATGCATATAAGTGGTCGTATAGGTGGTATTGTGTTTTATCTTCAGAAAATTCCCCGCTCCACCACGTTGAAATCCTTTTTCAACTACTACCCCGTCGCCAATCGTCTTTACGGGCGTACCCACCGGTGCGGCATAATCCACGCCATGATGTGGCCGGTTACGTCTCAGTATGGGATGAAAGCGTGAATTTGAGAACTTCGATGTAATGCGGAAAAAATCAAGAGGATTTTTTAAAAATGCTTTCCGCAGACTATTTCCCTCTTCGTCAAAAAACTCCATGATGGAATCCTGTTGAAACGGGATCGCCCGGAACTTCTTCCCCTGGTGCGTGAAAACTGCCCCTTCGATAGAAGAGATTCCTACCCTAGTAGTATCGTCTATATAGGCTACGTCATACATCAAGCGGAACGAATCGCCTTTTTTGACATCAAAGAAGTCGACCTGCCAGGCATATACATCCGAGAGTTTAAGTGCCAGCAAAGCCGGTGCACCGGTATCCATAATCGCATTCCACAGAGAAGAGTTAATTGTTCCTTCTGCATATTCACGTTTCAGGGTAACCGGTTTTGTATAATCATATACACTGATTGTATCGCCACTTAAATCTACTACAGCGTAATCGGTACGCGACTTTTCAAAAACAACATATTTCACGGTCGATGTAGAGTCGGTGATTGCCGCATATGAATTTCCAACCTGCAATCTTGAAGGAGGATAAATGGAAGATACCGCATCTATAATCTTCTCCCTTTTATTGGCTTCAAATCCCAGATTAGACAAAATAGTGGCAAGATACTCCCCACGCCCTATTTCATAATGGATTACATCCAGCGAATCGACGCATATCCCATATTCATACACACAACTTGTCTCTTCCTGATCAGTCTGGTCAACCTGTTGTTCCTCCTTTTTTAATCCACATGAAACAACAGCGACTATCAACAAAGAATAGATAATCGACTGAATCGTTTTTTTTCTGTTTGTCTTATACATAACTGGTTACATTTACCATTTCCCTGGTTCCGGAACAGGCAAGAAAAACAGATAATCACCTGACAAATTCACAGATACAGCCTGTATTACGCGCTTTTGGATACCGGGAGGCAGAATGGATCCGACTTAGTTAATCTGAGTACAAAGATGCACAAAAATCTCAGACAAGCAAAAAAATATCGGTGTTCTGTCACCTTGAGCGTACCTCTTTCCTCATAAATGAAATGTAAGCAAACATAAAAAAGAGGAGCGCGATGGAGATTAATCCTGTGAGTTGAGGCCATATCACCAGTAAACTCTGCCCCAATGACAGAGGACTTGGGATAGCACCATCCATCTGTTCGAATGTGAGTGGTCCAAGACTCCTCACCGAAGGCATCAACATGGTCATAGTGATCTCCTGGAACAATTCCCCGGGTGAAAATCGTAGTAAATTCAACATAAACTTCTGGTAGCGGACGACCTGATCAGGCATAGCCATAGGCGAGGGACTCAGTGCTTTACCCACCACATTCATGATAATATTATAGAAGAGACTGAAAAACAACCATACGGCTATCCCCGACAATGCGGATGTTGCAGGTTGTTTGCTCTTGATAGAGAAGAAGAGCGCCAGATTGAGCCAGAGCGCAATGTAGACCATTGAAAGCAACAGGAAGACCACAATACGGCTGAACTCCTCAGCAGTCGGCGGTATACCGATAAATATCAATCCGAAGCCCATCACCAGAAAGCCGAGAGCAAAAAGCATGATGCCAATCACAAAAAGTGCAGCTATCCATTTTGCATTTAAGATATAGTCCCTGTAGATAGGTTGCGACAGCAGGCGACTTAAAGTCCCTTTGTTCTGTTCGGTATTGATTGCATCAAATCCCAGCGCGATCCCCAGCAAGGGGCCGAGGAAACCTATAAAAACAGCGAACGAAGGTAAAGCGCCGTCTGAAGCTGTAAACAGTTTTAAAAAAAGAAAATTATCATCGGTACTCCCCTGTTTCACAGCTTCACCTATATTGCTCAGAGCCGTATAGAGTGAACCCATACAGGTCAGGGCAATAAGAATGATCAGGATAACTGCTTTCCAGCTTTTCATATAATCGGATATCTCTTTCCGCACTATTACCCAGAAAGGCTTTGATATATTATTCATGTTCATTCCCTCCTAAATAATGGTTATATACCTCTTCCAATTCTCCCGGTTTATTATGCAACTCATTTATATCGATCAGGGTAAGCAACCGTCCTTTTCCGAACAGCCCGACCCGGTCACACAGTTGCTGTACCTGATGCAAATGATGCGAAGAAAAGAGCACAGTCAATCCGTTTTCATGACTCAGGTGGCGGATCAGATGAATAAAATCCTGCACACCGGTAGGATCAATACCGGAAGTGGGCTCATCGAGAATGATAATTTCCGGATCTTTGATCAGGACATCAGCCAATCCGAGCCTTTGCCTCATCCCTTTTGAATATTTTCCGGTCCGTTTATCCGTTTCGTTACCCAGCCCCACACGATGAAGGAGGGAAGTGGCATTTTCACAGGCCACAGATCGGGGAATCCCATTCAGTTCTGCCGTATAAATGAGGTTCTCCATTCCCGTCATATCTTCATAAAATCCGACATCTTCAGGGAGATAGCCTACTTTTCTTTTTACTTCGACGGGAGAAGTGGTAGAATTGATTCCGCAGACCGAAACATTGCCTGCGGTAGGCTCCGTCAAGCCCAGAATCATCAGGATGGTAGTCGATTTTCCGGCTCCATTGGGTCCAAGCAGGCCAAAAATCTCCCCCTTTCGTATGTTCAGGTCAAGATTGTCTACCGCCGTAAAATCTCCGTACCGCTTTGTCAGGCCGGTTAACTCAATTACATGCTGAGCCATTTCTACCTCCTTCCATATTTACGGAACAGATAAAAAATTGTTCCTGCTACTGCCAGAATAATTACTACACCTATCCATCCCCAGAGCAGCGGTGTTTTCACGGTCATCCTGAAACTGGCACTTTTGTTTACCTCAGGCGTATTAGCACTGATATTCAACACATAATCGCCGGGGATAGCTTTTTTCGAGGCCCTGACAACAGCCTGGATATTTGCAGTTTCACCGGCTTTCAACGCCTCTACTGAAACAGGTTCAAAACTTACCTCCCAGCCGGTGGGTTTACTCGACGACAGTTTGATATCTTTCAATTCTGCAGATCCGGTATTGTTGACGACCAGGTCAATACGTTTCGTGTCTCCGGCCGTGATATCCGAACTTAACAAGCCCCGTGGAGTGGTAAGTTCCATATCGTAAGAACCAGTCACTACCACTTCAAGTTCCAACTCGTCGGAAGTGGTTCCGGTGGTTGCCTGAACAGGGATTTTATAGGTTCCCGCCTCCACATTGCCGGGCGGCGTGATCTCAATACTGATGTTCTCAGTAGTGTTCGGCTCCACCTGTGCCGACGTGGCCTGCTTTCCTCCGGCACGGAAAATAACATTCCATCCCCGGGGTGCAGCCGCCATTAAGGCATAGAGTTGTGTCTCGGCAGTCTTGTTGTTCAGATTGGCATTGAAGTTAAAATTAGAACTGGCATTGCCCTGCATATTGGGCTGGTTGGTAGTAAACTCGGTTTTAAAAGTCCCCTGTGAAGATACCGTTACTGAAAGGGGTAATTCAGCTTCACCCGCACGTACGACAAAACGGTAGTTTCCTTTGTTCACCTGCAGCGGAACAGTCACCTGAAGATTAAACGATTTTTTATCGTTGGGCATGACGGCAAGCTGATTGACGACATAGCTGCCCGACTTTATCTCCCACTCCCATCCGCGGGGTATACCGCTGACGGAAATGTCAGGATTTTTGAGACTCTCCGTCTCATTCACAATGTCGATACTGTAATTAATGGTTTCTCCCGGCGGTACGGAAATTTTGGTGTAAGGCGTGTAGAGCAGCATCTGCTTTTCCTTTTCTTCCGCATGTAACAGGCCAACGAAGCCCACAAAAAAAATCATCCAAAAATTCAATCTACATTTCATCATAGCTCATTCACAATTACGATATATTATTATAATATTACTTTTATAGCCTATACCGTGCAAAATCTTAGCGCAGAGTTCTAAGCCGTGCGCTAACAAAATCCTGATTAAAGTGAATCAGTCAAAATATATATGTTATTCAGAATGAAAGCTGCGAAAACAGCCGTACAAAATTAAAAAGAAGAAAGAGGCAAGATTGTTAATTTTTCCAAAAAAAACAAAGCTTAACATTTAATTATTTTTAAACATCCCCCCCTATTAAAAGAAAAACTCCTACCGGAGGAATATAAACGGAGTATCAGAGCATTTTTATTTTCAGTTGCCCTAATTTGAAAGTAACCGGATAAGCCTAAAAGAACATTTCTGATTTTTTGGGAAAGGAGGAACGGTTACATAGGATTATTCGATAATTATGTCCCCTGTTTTTGGCTGTTTTAAAACTTATATTAACTTTGCGTAATTAACAAGGCAAAATCACGGTTGGGAAACAAACATACACTGAAATGTAAAATAATCGTGTGAAACGAGCATGTAAATCATTAAACACAAGAACATGATTAAAGCGAGTTCCATACACCGTAGTGTAAAAAATAAATTAATCGTATGAAACAGTAGATGTTTATTCCGAACATAAAAAATGAATAATCTTATGAAGTCGATCGCAATTATTTACGGTTCAAGCACCGAACACACCAAGAATGCGGCGGAAAAAATAGCCGAATTGCTGGCTGATTACTCCCCCACCCTTGCCGATATTTATGAAGGTGATGAAACGCCGTTCCTAACTCATGATGTGTTGATCCTGGGCGTATCTACCTGGGGAGTACAGGACTTACAGGACGATTGGAATGATTTCTATCCCAAGTTGGAAAAACTGGACCTGTCGGGAAAAACCGTAGCACTTTTCGGATTGGGTGATGCTTCTATCTATCCCAGCTCCTATGTGGATGCCATGGGTATATTATATGAAATTGTCATTCAAAAAGGAGCAACCGTTATTGGGGAAGTTTCTCCCGAAGGATATGATTTCGAATATTCCAGGGCATTCAAAGACGGTAAATTCGTCGGGCTACCGCTCGATGACGATTACGAACCCGACCTGACGGAAGGGCGTATCATTAACTGGATAGAAAAGCTGAAACCCTATTTGGAATAGATCCTGTATTCCCAGGGTTTCAATTCCATTTCTTCCACAGGGAGCACTTGGGATGTGTCGGGAAAAGAAGAAAATCCTTCACCCGGCACATTTCCGTTAAATTGGACATTTACGGTTTCATTACTGAAATTGAAAACGCAAACCACTTCGTTTCCATTATTTACCCGTTTGAACGACCACACCTTTTCAGTACAATCGTTAGGTATCTCTGTCATCTCCCCGTCACGCTCCTGAGCTGAGAGTGCTTTATTCTTCTTTTTGAATCTGTTCAGCTTCCTGTAGAAGTCACTGAAGCTACCCTCATCTTCCCATTCAATAATATCCTTCTCAAAAAATTCCAGCCGGCGGTTCAATCCCACTTCCTGTCCACTGTATATCAGGGGAATTCCGGGGAGCATATAGGTCAGTGCCGCGAAAGGTTTTGCTGCTTCACCCATCCGTTCGAATTCGGTACCGCTCCATGAATTCTCATCGTGATTAGAAGTAAAATACATCGGTATGGCATGGGATGAAAAACGTTCATTCATTCTTTGCAGGGAAGCGCGTAATGAATCGACAGGCTCTTTTCCCTGTGCTATGCTATTCATTTTATGATGGAAGTCCCAGGCGTAATAGGCATCGAACACCGACTCGTTCAATTCCGGTTTTTCCGCTTCTGCCAAGAGGAATAGCCGGGTGTCAAACGCGGCCAAGGAGTCTTTTACTGTTTCCCAAAAATCGGTAGGCACTTCACCGGCCACGTCGCACCGGAACCCGTCGATCCCGGCCTCCCTGACCCAGAACATCATTGCTTCGGCCATCGCTTCCCGCATCTGGGGTATGCCGTAATCCAACGGGGCAATATCCGTCCAGTCATACATCACGCTCAAGTTCCCGAGGCTATCCCTCAGGTACCAGTCGGGATGCGCTTCTACCCACGAGGCATCACGCGAGGTGTGATTGGCCACCCAATCGAGGATTACCTTCATCCCTAACCCTTGGGCTTGCTCCACCACGGCTTTAAAATCGGCCATGGTGCCAAACTCGCCGTTTATCGCCGTGTAATCTTTGATGGAGTAATAACTACCCAGCGTTCCTTTCCGGTCCTTCTCTCCGATAGCCTGCACCGGCATGAACCAAAGGATATTCACGCCCAGCTCTTGGAGCCGGGGGAGGTGTTCGGCAAACGCGTTGAACGTTCCTTCCGGCGTGTATTGGCGGGTGTTCACCTCGTAGATTACCGCGTTGTATACCCATTCAGGATGCACGCTTCCCGCGTGACTGCCTGCTTCACGGCTCCTCTCTTGATTATGGCATGCCGCCAACAAGGCCGGTACGAGAAATAGCAACAATATTTTTTTCATCAAATCAACCAATTAGTCACATTAGCACATTAGTCTCATTAATCTCATTAGTCACATTATTTCCTCATCCGGTACACGTCGTCCCTATCCTCCACGAAAAAGACAGAGAAACCTCCCAGGATAAGCGAGAAGCCGGCAAGCACCAACGCGAGGATCACCTGCCCGTGAAACAGCGTACTGGTGACATATCCCAAGATACTGGCCGCCAGTATTTGCGGGATCACGATAAAGAAATTAAAGATACCCATGTAGGTTCCCATTTTATTAGCAGGAAGCGAGCCGGTGAGGATCGCGTAAGGCATGGAGAGGATACTCCCCCAGGCAAAGCCTACCCCGATCATCGGGATAAGCAACAAGGAGGGGTCTTTCACGAAGTAGAGCGATATAAACGAGATACCTCCCACCACCAAGGCGATCGCGTGGGTTCCCTTTCTTCCTATCTGTCGGGCAATCAGCGGCAACAAGAAAGCACTCACCGCCGAAACACCGTTATAGACGGCAAACAGTACCCCCACCCAGTTTGCCCCTTGGTTGTACAAATCGGAAGTTGAATCGGTGGTACCGTACACGTGCTGCGTGATGGCAGGCGTGGTATAGATCCACATGGCATAAAAAGCCAGCCAGGAGAAGAATTGCACGACAGCCAGCTGCCCCATTGTCTTGGGCATATGTAGCAGGTCGTTCATGATACCCACCAGCCCGTTCTGCCGTGTGGTACGCCCGGTGATGATGCCGGACAAGATAAGGATGACTCCAAACACCAACACCAACCCTCCCACGATGTAGAGTTGCCCATTTTGGCTCCCCAGCCCGGTGAACAGGGTAAGCAGCGTGACGAGCAGCCCCCCGAGGGTCCATGCTATGCCTTGTTTTATAAAGCGGGAAGAAGTTACCGGCGGCTTGATCACGGTTTTTAACCCGGTGCTCTTCTCTTGGGCCTTTTCAAAAGCCTCGAGTTCCTCGGGCGAGTACTCCTTAGAGGTGAAGACCGTGTAGAATACCGACGCGAACAACACCACTCCACCGATATAGAACGACCATTTCACCGACAAGGGAATAGTTCCCTCCTCGGCCGTGTTAGGTACTCCGAACCAGTTGGTCAATATGTAAGGAAGAGCAGACGCGATCACGGCACCGGTGCCAATAAAAAAACTCTGCATCGCGAAGCCCATGGTCCGCTGCTCGGTAGGTAGGTTATCTCCCACGAACGCTCGAAACGGCTCCATGGAGATATTGATGGAAGCATCCATGATCCACAACATTCCCGCGGCGATCCAAAGCGAGGGCGAGTTGGGCATGAAAAAGAGCGCCAACGTGGTAAAAATAGCCCCAACCATGAAATAGGGGCGCCGCCTCCCGTACCGGTTCCATGTTTTATCGCTCAGGTGCCCGATAATGGGTTGCACGATCAACCCGGTGACCGGGGCGGCGATCCACAAGATGGGGATGTCTTCCACCCGGGCCCCAAGAGTTTCAAATATACGGCTCACGTTCGCGTTCTGCAGGGCAAAGCCGAACTGGATGCCCAGAAATCCGAAACTCATGTTCCAGATCTCCCAAAAGGATAGTCGTTTCTTCTTCATGTTAGATAATTCACTATGATACTCGCGGCGTATAGGTTCCGCCCGTGAAAACAAATGCACATTACTTTACAAATGTACATTACCTTACAAATCTAAAAAATCATTGCAAAAAGCAAATACTGTTTTTTTCGTGCAAACGTGTGCATGAAACGCGCTTGCCGGGTGGAACTTCAAGAAGCACACGGCATCAGCATCACGGGCGAAGGAGCTTGGAACGAGCTTACCGGGTGGATCCCTTGACCACCAGATCGGTTTTGATCAGCCGGCTCACGATCCCGGGCTTGGTCTCTATCCCCTCGATGCGGTTTATCAGTAGCCGCGTGGCAACCTGCCCCATCTCGTAGCCATGCTGGTCCACGCTGGTGAGCGTGGGATGGGTCACTTCGGTCAGGTAGCTATTGGTAAACCCGCACACCGAGATATCGTCCGGAACATGAAAGCCTGCCAGGGCGGCCATCCGCGTGCAATAGGCACCCACCTCGTCATTAATGCAGAAGAATGCCTCGGGCGGGTGGTCCGATTGCAACATTTCCGGTATTACCACTTTGGCCAGCTCAACCGTGTCGCATACCCTCATAAGGTTGGCGTCGATGGAAATTTTGTGCTTCCGGAGGGCATCCTCGTACCCCATGCGCCGGTTATTCGCGATGGGCAACAAGGGAGTCGCTCCCAAGAAGGCGATACGTTTACAGCCGGTCATTATAAGGTGCTCCACCGCGTTGAATGCCCCGGCGTAGTCATCCACCACGACCTTGTCGGTGTTAATACCGGTACATATCCTGTCGAAAAACACCAAGTGCACGTTGTTATCGATGATCTCCTGAAAATGATCGAATTGCCGGGTTGTTTTCGATTGTGAAGCGAGGATCCCGCAAACCCGTGCGTCCAACAAGGTCTCCACGCTTTTTACCTCTCGTTCGTAATCTTCGTTGGAATGGCAAAAGAGCAGGTTGTAATTTTTTTTCTCGGCCTCGTCCTGAATGCCGGCCAACACGGTTGAAAAGAAGTAATGGATTATCTCCGGCACGATCACCCCGATGGTATTGTTTCGGTTGGTGCGCAACTGCATTGCCAAGGTATTGGGTTTGTACTTGTGTTTTGCCGCGTATTCCTGTACCCTTTCACGGGTCTCCACGCTGATTGCTGGATGGTTTCTCATCGCCCGGGACACGGTAGATGTGGATAAATCAAGCGCTTTAGCGATATCCTTTAAGGTAATTTGTCGCATACACGTTTTTATTACTGCATATATTAAAACTATTTATTCTCTATTCCATTCAGCGGGCTTGCCGTTACCCTCATAAAATCTCTTTTATCTCCGCTAACCGCTGCACGGTGTACGTAGGCTCGAAGTCTCCCGGCTCTTTTTTACCGGGGTTGTACCAGATCTGCGCGATGCGGCTACGGTAAGCCCCCGCGATATCGGCTTCCCAGCTATCGCCGATCATTAGGGTTTGATCGCGCCTCGAGTTAGTCGTCTTCAACGCGTGGGTAAACATCCGCTCGTGCGGTTTATTGATACCCGCGTCTTCCGAAAGAATAATCTTATCGAAATAAGGCCTCAACCCGGCGTTCTCGATCTTCTTGTGCTGCACCTCCCTGAACCCGTTGGATAGAATATGCATCCGGTACCTGGGTTGCAGGTGCTCCAGCAGATCGATCGCTCCTTCAATTAACTTCGTTTTACGGGTAGTACGTTCGAGAAAATCGTCGCTTAGTTTTTTCGCGTATAGCGGGTCGGTGATACCAAATGTTCTCACCGGGGCAAGGAACCGCTCCACGATTAATTCATCTTTCATGATCATCCCGTCACGGTATAACGCCCACAGGCGATGATTGTTTGGCATGTACACGTTATAATACGCGTCGAACGTGGGATAATACTTCTCGTAGCCGTAGTCAAGGTAGATCTCTTCAAGGCATTCCTTCCCGTTCCGGTGGATATCCCAGAGGGTGTCATCGAGATCAATAAACAGGTTTTTATAAGGCATTATAACAACCGCCCGCGGGACAACGAGCAAATCATTGCCCCGCGGAGCGTTTTAACTAATTTACTTCGATAATCAGGTACTTGGTAAGGCTCCAGAAGCGCTGTGTATCGGCGATTTGCAATGTGAGGTTCCCGTCTTCTCCTTTCACGAGCTCGTACGTACCCTCGGGATGGGTAGACCACACTTTGGCCCGGGGGGCATAGAGTGGGATCTCGGTCACCTCGCGGATGTCGATGGTCAGAAAATACTCCTTGTTAAACGTGTCTTGCATCACCCGGGTAGCTTGCAAAAAGCCTCCCGAAAGGATTTTCTGATCTTTCAACTCTTTAGCCGTGCCAAAAACATAATACGCGGTGTTGAGGGTACGGTCTTGCTCCCGGAGCACGGCCGACTGCTGTTCGGTTTCGAGTGCCAGGGAGGTGATGTCTTGCGACAGCTGCGCGATTTGCTCGTCTTTGCGTGCCAGCTCTGTTTGCAGCTCGACCAGACGCCCCGTGCTCTCTTCCATCTCACGGTTGAGCCTGCTGATCGTGTTTTTCAGTGAAGCAAGCTCCCGGCTACTACCGCTATACTTTTTATTCAACTCTTCCAGTTGCGCCTTATTGCGTTGCATGATCTCGTTGATCATCTTGAAGTTCTCGCCCACCCGCACCTTGGCATCCTGGCTCATCTCACCCGCTTGGGCAGACTGCGTGGATATGTACTTTTCTGCTTCCCGGATCCGCTCGAAGTTGGCCTCTACCTCGCTGATCACGGACATCATCTCGGCTGCCTCCGTTTCAGCCTCGGCCGACTGCATCAGGAGGGAGTCGCGTTGAGCTTGAAGATCTTTATATTCTTTCGATTCCCTTACATTGGTACACGAGACGATAAGCCCCGCTGCCATCCATAAAATCCATACTCGTTTCATAAAAATCAATGTTTAATCAGTAAACTTAGACTACTTGAATTTCTCTCCATCCAACCCCGCCACCACGATAACAAACTCTCCTCTTGGTGCACGTTCCGTAAAATGAATTACCAGTTCTCGAAGTGTCCCTCTCACGGTCTCCGCGTGAAGTTTTGAAATCTCTCGAGAAACAGACGCCTCCCGTTCTTCTCCCAGGTTTTCTGCTAACTGGGTCAGTGTTTTAATTACCCGGTAGGGGGATTCGTAAAAAATCATGGTTTTCGTTTCGCTTGCCAGCTGACGTAACCGCGTTTGTCTCCCTTTTTTTTGCGGGAGAAACCCTTCAAAGCAGAACCGGTCGCTTGGTAAACCCGATTCCACCAATGCCGGCACGAAGGCGGTAGCACCGGGTAGGCACTCTACCTCCACGCCCGCTTGGACGCATGCCCTCACCAAGTAAAAACCGGGGTCAGAGATACCGGGCGTGCCCGCGTCAGAAATCAAAGCGATGGCCTCGCCGCCTTTGAGCCGCTCCACCAAATGCTCCGCGGCCCGGTGTTCATTGAACTTGTGATGGGACTGCATCCTCGTTTCGACGCCAAAATGCTTCAGCAAAACGCTGCTTACGCGTGTATCCTCCACCAACAGTAGGTCACACTCTTTCAATATCCTGAGCGCTCTCAGCGTGATATCTTCCAAGTTGCCGATAGGGGTAGGCACGACAAACAGTTTTCCCATCGTTTTTCTCGTTACTCGAATCCCTGTTTGATGACATGAAGGAAATCACTCACCGTGGCGTTCTCGAGGTCCAAGGAAAGCGATTCTCGCAAGTACGTCTCCGCCTCCGCGTACGTCTGTAGCTTGCTTAGCTGCTCCATGGCGCGATCCATCTCCTGGCGGCTATTCCCAAATAATTCTCGTTGGAAAAGGAAGCGATCGTTCAGGCTTATCCTTCGTTTCAGATCCACTACCGCCGTGCGCGAGGGGATTATATCGTTAAGCGATGCCCTTTTCCCTTCAACGAATGCCGGCTCTTTGAAAGCCCGCGTTTTATCAACGGCCAACGGCACGGTAACCGCACCTTTTTGCCCCGAGGGTGCCGGACTAGGGACAGGAAGTTCTTCGTTCCCGGTAGTCGAACGCCCCGGGAGCGAGGCTTTCGAGACCGAGGCATGCTCATGGGCTCTCGGGTTCCTGTACTCGGGAAACTCGATGTCGCGCATGCCAGCTCCAGGGGGTATAGCAGGCACTATTGTTTCTTTCTTGGGCTCTTCTCGGGCATTCTTTTCTCGGACACTCTTTTCCGAGGTATCCTTTTCCAAGGTGTCTTTCTCTCGGGCATCCTTGTTTTCTACTTCCGAGAGGAAATGAACCAAGCGCTCCATCTGCCCTCTCATATCATCGATCTGCAAGAACTCCAACAGGTGCAATGTCCTATATATCTCCTGGATTCTATCGAACGACTCCCTGAAGAACGAAAAAGGCAGCGAGTCGCTATCCCTAACAGTAGATATCCTCTCTTCCAACAACTTCAAATCTCGTAGAAGCTGGTCAATATATCCTTTTCTTTTCTCCAACATCCCATCCATCTGTTACATCTAACTTCAAGCGCAGCAGCCCTGTAAGCAAGACCTACCACTCTCGTCACTTGCAAAAGTAATCATTATTTAGAACGCGCCACAAAATCGTCGGGTAAATTTACAAGATATAACTTTTTGGTACTCCTCGTGATGGAGGTGTAAAGCCAGCGATAAAAGTTATCGCCCAAGTTTGCTTTTTGGATATAGCCAAGATCTAAGAAGACATTTTTCCACTCCCCTCCCTGTGCCTTGTGGCAGGTAACCGCGTACCCGTACTTTGTTTGGAGCGCGTTAAAATAGGGGTTTGCCTTCACCTCTTTATAGCGTGCTCGCTTGGTAGAGAGGTGCGTGTAATCTTCCATCGCGCGGGCAAAAAGCTGGTCGCCCTGCTCCCGTGTCAGGCCCGGCACCTCGGTGTGTAGCACGTCGATATTGATTTTAGCCTCGAACTCGATATCGTAATCACGATGGTACAGCAGCACGTTGCAAAACCGGAACCCGTACATCTCTTCTTCTCCTCTCACGCGCGTCACCTCCACGAACTCTCCATTCGCGAGAAAATCAAGGCGCTCGAACTCTTGCACCCAAAAGTAATTATTTTTGGTGATCATTAAAATATCTCCCGAGGAGAGTTCTTCCTCGCGGTAGAGGACCCTGTTCCGAATACCATTATTGTAGGCGTTCACCCGCTTGTTGGAGCGGGATATCACGATGGTTTCCTCCATGCCATCTCTCCGGTAGGCATCGGATATTTCATCGATCAGTTCCATTCCAGTGATTCGTGCCACGTCAGGGAAGCCGTTTACCAACAACTGGGGGTAATCATCGGTGGCCTGGAAACGGAGCGCGTCACGGAGCGCGGTCGCGTTGGAGAGTATCCCCGATTCATCGGCTTGCCTCACGATCTCGGTGAGCATGGCCTCCTGCACCCGAAGCGAGTAAGAACGTAGTACTTCCGGATCAAGGGCTGGGCTATTTTCTTGTTTCACGGGGGGCAACTGGGCGTTATCCCCGATCAGCATCATCCGGCATCCTTCGGCTGAATAAACATACTCGATGAGGTCATCAAGCAGTCGCCCCGTGCCGAAAACAGAGAAGTCGGAGGATTCGTTGCTGATCATGGATGCTTCATCCACGATAAAAAGGGTGTGCTTGTGGAGGTTTTCGGAAAGGGAGAAATGGGGCGTTCCCTCGCGAAACTTTTGTTGGCGGTAGATTTTCTTATGGATGGTGAATGCTTGTTGCGCGGCATAACCGGAAAATACTTTCGCTGCCCTTCCGGTAGGGGCTAACAGTACTGTTTTTTGTCGGAAAAAGTTCATGGTTCGCACCAGGCTTCCTATCAAGGAGGACTTTCCGGTGCCAGCATATCCTTGCAATAAAAACACCCCTCCCTCGTTACCGGCCGTGAGGAAGTCGGCTATTTTTTCTAACGCGAGGGATTGGTCGGTTGTGAAAGTAAACGGGAAGTTTTCGCTGATTTTCTCGATAAAAAACTTATTAATCATTCTTTTTGGGCATTTTTCCTCGTAAAAGTAGCACAATTATCATTCTTTTTCTAAATTTGTAGGATAAAATCAAGAATTCAGAATTAAAGCAACGTAAATTAAAAAAGAAAAGTCCATGAAAGTTGTAATGAGAGTGCTTCTAGCACTAGCTATTGTTCTTTTAGCTTATATCAGTTGGAAAAGTATTCAAGGTCCAATTGATTTTAACGCGGAAGTGGAAAAGCGCGATCGAGCAGTAATCCAACGGTTGGTTGACATCCGTACGGCGCAGGTTGCCTATCGTGCCCAATCGGGTACTTACACGGCGAGCTTCGACACGCTTGCCAATTTCATCAAAAACGGCAAGATTGTCACGCTTGTCCGGTCTGGCGATCTTTCCGAAGAACAGCTCGAAGCCGGGATGACAGAAGAGAAAGCTATGGAGATCATCCGTTCGGGTAACGAGCGCGCCATCCGAGAAGCCGGGTTGTGGGATGATCAAAAAAACGCTCCTCAGTTAGTAAGGGACTCGCTTTACTCTCCCGCTGCGGAGGTAATGTATCCAAACAGGCCTGTTGTTCCCGATTCAATCGGGTATGTTCCTTACGGTAGGGGCGCCATGTTCGAGATGGGTATCGACTCGCTAATCACTGCCTCGGGGTATCCTATTCAAGTGTTTGAAGCAAAAACACCCTATACCGCTTACTTGGGGGATCTCAACGAGAGGCTGTTGAACCAAAAAATTCAAGAGGTACTCGACCGCCCAGGAAACAGGTTCCCCGGAATGCAGGTAGGATCGCTTCAAGTGGCTAACAATAACGCGGGAAACTGGGAATAACCAGTTAATCTAATAAACAGAATGTTTTTACCCGAAAATATTGATTTAGCTTACTCCGAAAGTTATGATTTATCCATTCGGCTAACGCCGGATGGATTTTCTTTTTGCATTCACGCGGCCGATGACCCCTCCATATTCCACTACCAGGAGACCGGGCTGGGTAGCAAGTTCTCCTATACCGAGAACGTGAAGAGGCTGATCTTTGATTTCGGTTTCTTCAGCCAGCCTTTCCATCGCACCAGAGTGACCGTGGTTTCTCCAAGGTACACGCTCGTGCCGGGCATTTTTTTCGATCCGAAACGGGCCAAGGAGTTGTTCCGGTATAATTTTCATGCAGTAAAAGGGGTAGTGCTCCACGATGAAGTGCCGCCGGATGGCTACCACCTCGTTTACCACTTGGATGAAGAAGTGCACTCGTTTCTTTCGCGGAACTTGTGGAATCCCTCGTTCGGGCACCACGCTTCTGCTCTCTTGCCCTTCTTCAATACCCGGGCCGCCCGGGAGAAAGGGCGAAGTTGCTTTGCCGATTTCCACGACGAGCATGTATCCGTTGCCTGCTTTGACGGGAAACGGCTCCTTTCATCGAACATGTTCCCGGCCATACACCCCCGTGACACCCTCTACTACATCACGAACGTGTGGGAGAAATCGGCGTTCGATCAAACCGAGGACACGCTTTTCTTATCGGGTAACTTATCTCCCCGGCAAGCGGTAGTTGAAGAGCTAAAAGGATTGGTGCGCGACGTGGAACCCGTGTCTTTACAGCCCAAAACACACCTTACAGGAGAGCAACAAAACTCCCTCCCCACCGATATACTTACCCTATTATGCGGATAGTAGGAGGAAAATACAAGTCCCGGCGAATACAAGTCCCGACCGGTTTGAAGGCTCGCCCGACGACCGATTTCGCGAAGGAGGGGCTCTTCAACGTGCTCAACAACTACTTGGATTGGGAAGAGACTAACGCGCTCGACCTTTTCTCGGGAACGGGCAGCATTGCTCTTGAACTGATGTCGCGAGGTTGCCCCCTCGTGGTATGCGTGGAACAAAACCCGAACCATTTCGATTTTATTTGCCGGGCACAGGAAAAACTGGGCGCGAAAGAACTGTTCCCGATTAAAGCAGACGCGTTCAAGTATTTGCACTCCGTGAAGCAGCAGTTCGACCTTGTCTTCGCCGACCCCCCGTACGACCTCCGCGACGCGGAAAAGATCCCGGGCATTGTCATCGATAAAAAGGTGGTTAAAGAGGGAGGGCTCTTTATCATGGAGCATTCTAAAAACCTGGATTTCTCGCGCCTACCCCACTTCAAAGAAGAGCGCAAGTACGGGAACGTTCATTTCTCTTTTTTCGAGTTTTAACCCGACCACTCTTCGATTTATCTCTCAACTTTCACTATCTTTGAATAATATAAGGGGCGCCTCGGAAAAACTCAAGCAAGCTTGGCTTTTCTCTCGGCTTTCACTATATTTGCACGAAATTTAAATATACACTAAAAAACAGATGTCATATGGATGACGACCCTAAACGATTTATTTTAAACAGGAACAATATCTTTGCCATGTAAGGAAACATTCTCCTTTCTGACAAAGACGAAAGGAAAATGTTATGACGAAAACCTACACGAATTTTCACGCGCTCATAAAGGAAGAAGCGTGGACCTCGCTTAAATTAGAACTCTCGAAGCTGGATGTACCCGCTATCGTTACGCTGATCGAACGAAGCAATGAACTCCAGTCGACTATCTTATTCCGCTTTCTCCCCAGGGAGGAGGCTAAAAACGTGTTTCAAGAGCTCCATCCCCGGAAACAAAAAGAGATCATCGACGGGCTCGCGCACCACGCGACGCTCCTCACTAACCTGATGAACGACATGGAGCCGGACGACCGTACAGCGCTGTTTGAAGAGTTGCCCGGAAAAATTGCCCAGCAGTTGATGCAGTTGCTCAGCGTGGAAAACCTCCAACAGACCACCCAGCTCCTCGGCTATCCCGAAGAGAGCATCGGGCGATTGATGACGCCCAAGTACGTTGCCGTGAAATCGCATTTTTCGGTGGAAGAAACATTGAAACATATCCGTCGTTTCGGGAAAGATGCCGAAACGCTGGGCGTGGTGTACGTGGTAG
>ERZ1032852.26-NODE-26-length-41168-cov-9.950429_pt1 | contig 41168 bp, 31 predicted proteins | sample MGYA00516689_ERZ1032852 | MGnify/ENA primary metagenome ERZ1032852 (study PRJEB33719, sample SAMN04262499) | wastewater metagenome | biome: rural village; feature: composting latrine chamber; material: composting feces with ash | place: El Salvador | collected...
GTGTAGCGAACCCCGCCAAGCAGGGGAGCATGCGCGGCAGCGCCCAGGCCAAACTTTTGTTCCAGCCTAACGCAGGGAGGCGCGTTTGGAACTTGTCTGAACGAGTACCACTGGTGCTCGAAACGCCCACGACATCTTTGTGTCATGGTTTTATGGGTTAGTGATTCGCACGGATGCGGGGTGGGTCGCCGCTGTTGACAGGCCGGACTGCATCAAACAGGTCAGATAGCGGCGGAAACCCCAAGGTTGGAAAGATAAGAGTCAGTCGATGAGCACCAATGCCGTCACCCGACCACCAATGGGCTGGAATAGCTGAGACTGCTATGGAACAACTGTCGCGGAAGAAGAGGTACTCGCTAACGCCGAGTTCATGGCAGAGCACCTCCTGAGATACGGCTGGGACACCGTTGTCGTCGACATCGACTGGTCTGATCCGGCCCCGCGTTCCCACGGATACAACGAGGGCGCAGAGCTGTGCATGGATAAGTATGGGCGGCTGATTCCCGATCCGGTTAGATTTCCGTCGTCAAAGGATGGGCAGGGCTTCGGCCCGCTCGCTAAGAAGATTCACGACATGGGACTGCGCTTCGGCATTCACACCATGCGGGGAATCCCTCGGCGCGCGGTAGCCCAGAACCTGCCCGTTCTAGGAACGGATGCGTCCGCACAAGACATCGCGGACCCAATGAACTGCTGCGAGTGGAACCCCGACATGATGGGCCTGGACCACAGCAACCCTGCCAGCCAGGCGTACTACGACAGCACTCTGGACTTGTACTCGAAGTGGGGCGTTGACTTCATCAAAGCCGATGACATGCTCTGGCCCTATCAGAAGGCAGATATTGAGGCGTATTCGAAGGCTATTGACTCCACGGGTCGCGACATCCAACTCAGCCTGTCCCCGGGGCGGGATCTTTCCTTGGCTCGGGTGGATCATCTCCGGGAGAACACGACGATGTGGCGCCGTATGCCTCTCCGAAGGGCTGGTCGGACGGAGACATGCTCCCACTGGGACGCATAGGGATGCGTGCGGAACGAGGACACCCGCGGGACGACGCTCTGACCCCCGACGAACGTCAAACGCTGATGACACTCTGGGTGATCGCGCGATCCCCGTTGATGATCGGAGGGGATCTTCCAACCAGTGACCCTGACACCGTTGCGCTCTTTATGAACGGTGAGGTGTTAGAAGTATTGGGATCCTCGAGCAACAACAGGGAAGTGTTCCGCGAAGGGAACCAGGTCATCTGGGCAGCCGACGGTCCGGAAGGCCGGTTGTATGCAGCGGTGTTCAATATTGGCGATGAGCCGTCGCAGATGGCCCTCGACGTTCAAAACATTGGGTTTGCCCCCGACAGCACGAAAGTTCGTGAACTGTGGAGCGGGACCAACATCGCCGTTGAACCGGTAGCCGTGCAGTCGGATGAGGCCAGGGGAGTGGCTCCCGGCAGCGCGTGCATCCACTTGACACTTCCCGTTCATGGGTCCGCGCTCCTACGGGCAGACGCCTAGGACAGAAACTCTGGTGTGTAGGAGGGCTACCAGCGAACGCTGCCAAAACTCGTCCAAGTCGGAGCGTTCTCTATGTCCGGCCGATACTTCCTCAACTCTCCAAGGGGGCATCAAAAACGTTTCCTGCATGCTCGGTTGCCTGCATTCTCACAGGTTTTCCTGTGATGGTAGCTGGGGTTGTTCACCGTTCACCGCGTCAACAAACCGGAGGAAAGCGGCCTGGCCCTCGTCCCCCTGTTTGTAGACACCTGCGTGTTCGAGGACGGTCGAGAACACCTCGCCCACCTTCTCCTCCACCACTACCTGTGCGACTTCCCGCGCTTCTTCGCGGTCAAGCCCGGACGTGGCAGAGGCTACCTCGTCCGCGAACCCCTCCGCCCAGTCAGCATGCTTCTCTGTTAGTTCGCTGGAACGCAAATCAGACCCGGTAAGCAGCGCCTCCGTGACCGCCTCCAGCTCCTCCTTCAGCCGGGCTGGCAAAACCGCAAGACCCATCACCTCAATCAAGCCGATGTTCTCCTTCTTAATGTGGTGGAGTTCGGCGTGCGGGTGGTACACCCCCATGGGGTGCTCCTCCGTGGTGATGTTATTGCGGAGAACAAGGTCCATTTCATAGTCATCCCCGCGTCGACGTGCGATGGGTGTCACCGTGTTGTGCGGTTCCCCATCGGTCTGCGCGAAAATGAAGGCGTCCTCGTCCGTATAACCGCGCCACGCATTCAGAATCTTCTCTGCTAGGTCAACGAGTTCTTCAGAAGACTTAGACCGAATCCGGATTACAGACATGGGCCAGTCGACAATGCCCGCGTCTACGCCTGGGAAGCCTTCGAACTCAATCTTTGTTGTTATCGGGGCGCGTTCCATCGCGAACTCATACCGACCACCCTGGAAATGGTCGTGAGCCAAAATGGAGCCTCCGACGATTGGGAGGTCAGCGTTCGACCCGACGAAGTAGTGCGGGAACTGGCGGACAAAATCCAGCAGTTTCGCGAAGGCGCTCCGGTCGATTTTCATTGGGGTGTGGTCGTTGTTGAAAACGATGCAGTGCTCGTTGTAGTAGACGTAGGGCGAGTACTGGATGAACCAAGGGGACCCATTTATCTCGATGGGAGCGATCCGGTGATTCTGGCGGGCTGGGTGGTTAACGCGGCCCGCATAGCCCTCGTTCGTCGCGCAGAGGAGGCAGGTGGGGTAGTCGCTTGCGGGCAGTTCTCGCGCCGCGGCGATCGCCCGAGGATCCTTCTCCGGCTTCGCCAAGTTAATCGTTATATCCATGTCGCCGTAGCGCGTGGGGGCGACCCAGCGTCGATCTTTCGCCATCCGGTCGCGTCGAATGTAGTTCGTGTCTTGGCTGAACTGGTAGAACCAGTCGGTCGCTGCCTCCGGGTTGTCGTTGCGGAGGTCGCGGAACTTCCTCCTGACCTCGCGTGGCGGGGGAGTAAGACGCCCCATCACGGCCGTGTCGAGCAGGTCCCGGAACACCACGGAGTCTTGCTCCAACACCCCGCGTTCGTACGCGTCGTCGAGCAGCGCGCCTAGTACCTGGGGAAGTTCCTCATTTGGGATGGACGAGGTGACCTGGGAATCCGCTGCGTACGAATCAAGTTTCAGCGCCTCCAACACCTGGTTCGTTGCCCAAACGCGGTCGTCCTCGTCAACCAGGTGACGCTCGATGGCGTAGTCGACAAGTTTGCTTACAGATGAGCTGACATCAGCCACGGTTAACCTCTGATTATCTAACTGGTGGAGAAGGGAATCTGCTTGCCTATTATTCAGCGATGAAGGCGCCGCCAACTGGCCGGATTGAGATGATATCGCACCGGTCCTCGCCGAGGACCTTCTCTATCTCTGCTTTGAATTCCTGGGCCTTTTCGAGGGGGACGTAGGCCTGAACCGTGCCGGCAAAACCGCCGCCATGAACGCGGACGGCGCCTTCCCCATCTAGAAGGTGCTCGGCGAGGGCAATGGTGAGGGTCACTGACTGATCGGTGCTGGAAGGGGAATAGAGATTTTGAAGGTAGAGTCCCGAGGATCTCCCTGAATCCGTCACCATCTCCAGAAAGTCCCCAAACCTTCCCTCCTTCAACGCAGCCACCTGGAGCGGCACCCGCTCGTCATCGTTGAAGAAATGGGCTGCCCTTGCTGCTGCGCGGTCGCTGGTGCTCCTGCGCACCTCGGACAAAGAAGCCCAGAACTGATCGTGGTTCACATTGCCCAGGTACTTCTCTCCGAAGAAGTGGGCGACCGCTCCCATGTCTTCGGTGATGTGAGCGTAGTCGTCGGTTAGGTCCGCGTGGTCGGCGCCAGAGTCGATGATGCACATCGCGTATCCAGCCTTCGTCAGGCTGAAGTCCACGGCTGTGACCGCGGGGTCGGAGGGGTCCTCGAAATCGATGCCCACGACGCCGCCGATTGAGCACGCCATTTGGTCCATGAGGCCGCTGGGTTTCCCGAAATACACGTTCTCGGCGTACTGGCCGATTTTCGCGATCTCCACCGGGTCCAGTTCATCGTTACAGAACAGGTGGTTAAGTACGTTGCCGATGAGCACCTCGAAGGCGGCTGAAGATGAAAGGCCCGAGCCGCCAGGCACCCCCGACTGCGTGAGGATGCTGGCGCCCCCCAGGGAATAGCCGCGGTCCACGAGTGCGCGAGCGATACCCCTCACCAAAGCGATCGACTTGCCTTCCTCTTCCGGTTTCGGGTCCAAGTCGTCCAGTCGAACCAGATCCTCGGGGTATTGGGTGGAAAAGACGCGGATCGCCCCGGTGGTTGTGGGAGCGCCGACGGCGATTGTTTCCATGTCGACCGCTGCTGCAAGAACGTTCCCGTGCTGGTGGTCGGTGTGGTTCCCGCCCATTTCCGTGCGGCCAGCCGCCGTGTAAAGGGAAGGGGAGAGGTCGGGGTGTTCCTTTTCAAATGTGGAGAGGAGATCGCCCAGTTTCGTTCGGGCTCTTTCGACCCCGTCGGGTGTCACGTAGATTTCTTTGAGCCGGCCGTCTAAGGTGCCGTTTTCCAAGCGCGCAGACAGGGGCGTAGTCGTCATTATCGTCCTTGCATAAGGGGGTGCATTCTAGGGCTGAAACCGCCAGAGTCTACGCTACCCCCCTTATGGCGACGGTTGTGTTAACTAATGATCCGTGGCACGCGTGTCTTTGTCGTCTCATCTGCTGCTGACACGATTGCATGCTCATGCTTGGTAACTGAACGCGATAGTACGAGGAGAGAACACCAGACATCGAGTGAGTACTTAGACCCAACTATCGTCAAAATCATGACGTAGTGCCTGAAAAGGGTGCGTTTCTGAGCCGACATTCGTCGAGAATGACATTTGGGACGACGTGCGCACTTTAGGATTATTTCAGTGTTTGACGCGGGGACGTTAAAGAGGACGCCTGGGCGTTGGACATGCGTCGGAGTGTATCCCACTGCTCGGCGCTGACACTACGAACGGAGGCGCGCTCGTCATGGCTGAAGTCGCACTTCCAGGCTCAGACATCCTCAGCCCGGAAGAAGAAAAATACGTCATACGCAACAAGCGCGGGGTTCCAGTCGGACTGAAGCCCCATACGAAGTGGACCTGGTGGAGAATCCTTCTCTGGGTTGCTATTTCATTGGCCGGAGCAACGGGTTGGACATTCCTTGCGATTATTCGCGGAGAACACGTCAACACAATCTGGTTTGTCGTTACGGCCATCTGTACCTACATGATTGGGTACAGGTTCTATGCCCTATACATTCAGCGAAAGATAATGCGTCCGGACGACCGCAATGCGACGCCCGCGGAGCGAATCAACAACGGAAAAGACTACGACCCAACTAACCGAGTCGTTCTGTACGGACACCACTTCGCAGCTATTGCAGGTGCGGGGCCCTTGGTCGGCCCTGTTCTCGCTGCTCAGATGGGCTATCTGCCAGGAACGATGTGGATCATCCTGGGTGTGCTGGTTGCCGGCGGTGTCCAGGACATGCTGGTTCTGTTCTTCTCCATGCGTCGCGGTGGGCGTTCACTGGGACAGATGGCGATTGATGAGATCGGCAAGATCGGCGGAACCATTGCCACGGTAGCGGTGTTCATCATGTTGATGATCGTTCTTGCGGTCCTCGCGATGGTCTGTGTTAACGCACTTGCCGAGTCCCCCTGGGGTGTCTTCGCTGTTGGCTGTACCATCCCGATCGCTATCGGCATGGGTCTGTGGCTGCGTTACGTCCAGCCAGGACAGATCACGGCTGTCTCAATCGGAGGGTTCGTTCTTCTGATTGGTGCGATCATCGGGGGCCGTTGGGTTGCTGAGAATCCCACTATGGCGGACTTCTTCCACCTGGCACCGACCACGTTGGTCATCCTCATGGTCATTTACGGCTTCTTCGCAGCGGTCCTTCCTGTGTGGCTGCTCCTCACACCTCGCGATTACCTGTCAACCTTCATGAAGGTCGGCACAATCGTCATTCTGGCACTGGGCATTGTCGTTGTTCGCCCGTGGGTGCAGATGCCGGCTGTTACCGAGTTCGCCTCGAACACCGAAGGCCCCGTCTTCGCAGGCACGCTGTTCCCCTTCCTGTTCATCACGATTGCTTGTGGTGCCTTGTCAGGTATGCACGCAACGGTTTCCTCGGGTACAACCCCGAAGATGATTCAGAAGGAATCCCAAGTTCGCATGATTGGCTACGGCGGCATGCTGATGGAATCGTTCGTCGCGATCATGGCTCTTGCTGCAGCGGTTTCGCTGAACCAGGGTGTTTACTTCTCGATGAACATGTCTCAAGCCTCGCTACAGAAGACAGCGGGGATTGAAATCGTTGGCGAGCACGGAACCGAGGAGTTCTACGAGAGCCAAGCCGAGGTAGCCGAAGCCGCCGTCCACAACCTTCGAGTAAGCGACACGGCCGGCAACCAGCCGATTATCGAGTGGGAAACTCATGACGCTGATGGCCAGCTGGTCACTCTAGAGGGCGCGGAAGCTATTCGCGCCGTTGCAGACGACGTGGGCGAGCCCTCGGTCGTGTCACGTACCGGTGGCGCCCCAACCCTTGCGGTGGGTATTGCCAACATCATGCACAAGTTTGCTGGTGGCAAGGCAATGATGGGCTTCTGGTACCACTTCGCAATTATGTTCGAGGCATTATTCATCCTCTCCGCAGTTGACGCGGTCACCCGCGTTTCCCGCTTCCAGTTGGGTGATGCGATTGGAAACCTGGTGCCGAAGTTCCGGGACCCGTCCTGGAGAGCTGGATCCTGGCTCACCACCGGCATCGTTGTGGCGGCATGGGGCTCTCTGCTGTTGATGGGAGTCACCGACCCGCGCGGCGGTATCCAGACGCTCTATCCGCTCTTCGGTATTGCTAACCAGTTGATTGCGGCGATTGCCTTGCTCCTCTGTACCGTGATCGTGGTCAGAAAGGGCTTCGTGAAGTACGTGTGGATCCCCCTGGTCCCATTCCTTTGGGATTTGGCGGTCACGTTCACTGCGTCCTTTGAGAAGATCTTCTCCCAAGACCCGGCGCTGGGGTACTGGAAACAGTACAGCGATGCGCGTGCGTTGAAGGGGACGCTCACGGATCCGGAGGCAATCTCGATCCAGAACGCAATCATCCGAAACACCTTCATCCAAGGGAGCATGTCGATCCTGTTCGTGCTCCTGGTTACGGCGATCATCATTGCGGCGATCGTCAGGATCTGGATGACTCTGAAGAACAAGGACACCACGACGTCCGAGGATCCGTTCCAAGAGTCCGACCTGTTCGCACCATCGCATATGTTCGCAACTGACCTGGAGCGAAAGGTCGAGAAGATCTACGCTGAGGTTGGCGACCCGAACCTGATCCCAGGCAAGACTGGTGATGGCTGATCCGAAGGAAACAAGGTAGGGAAGTGATGTAGAGCCATGAGTTCAGAAGAAGGCGTTCAGAAGATAATGGCACCTCTGAAGAAAGTCGGCTGGTACATACACCAGGTGATGGGGGACTCTGCATACGACAACTACCTTGAAAAGCACCGCAGGGTGCATCCAGACAAGAAACCTCTGACGAAACGCGAGTTTTGGCGAGAGCGCGATGACTTCAACGAAGGCAACGTGCAGACCGGTTGTTGTTAGAGGCTTGGCCTGAAGAGGGGCCCGTCCCGATTTTCGAATCGGGGCGGGCCCCTTGCTGTCATTCTGTCGTTGGTTCTCTCCTCAATCCGTCTTGTACTCCCTCGGACACTTAGCGTGTGTTTCTGGGGCTTGGCTTGCCTCTCGGGGTGCTGGCATCTTCCCGCCGATACTTTGCGTGTCCCTCGGGGTGTGTAGCGCATAGTTCTTGCAGACCGGGTTGCAGTGTTTTTCCGGCCGGGTTGCAAACGAAAATCCTGCCACTTTGAGTGTGGTGGGTGTGGGTCTTGTCCTGCTTGACGGGGTGGCTAAATATGGGGTAGTTACTTGGATCGCGCCGGCGTAGCCTTAGGAAATGGAACTCAAAACTAAACGAATCTACGACAAGCCCGCAGAATCAGACGGGTTTCGGGTTCTGGTGGACAGGATTTGGCCTCGGGGAGTCAGCAAAGCTGAGGCTGATTTGGACGAGTGGCTCAAGGACATCGCCCCCTCGACCGAGCTACGCAAGTGGTTTGGGCACGATCCCTCCAAGATGGAGGAGTTCACCAAGAGGTACGAAGCTGAACTCGATGAAAATCCTGCGGTGGCAACTCTACGGGGTTACATGGAAGACCACGAGGTCGTGACACTCCTTTACGGCGCGAAGGACACAAAGGATAACCAGGCCGTTGTGCTCGCGAACTACATGCACACGCACGCCTGATCCGCCCCGCGTGTTGCGGGGCAGACTGGCTGGCGGAGGCGCCACAGTTGGGTCAGGTTGGGTCTGCCGGGTCAGGTTGGGTCTGCCGGGTCAGTCCCCGAACTGGTCTGCGCCAAGGAGGCGTGCCAGGTCCCGGTCGAATAGGGCTTTGAGGGAGGTTTCGGTTTCCTCCATCTCGGACTGAACGTCGGTGTTTGTAGTCAGCACCTTCACCAGGCCCTTGCCGATGGCGAGGTCTCCGCCGGGCAGGAACACTCGCGCCCAGTCTTGGCTTCGAGCCCTAGCCAGTTGGTTGACGGCTGTTTCGAATTGGGGCTTTTCCTTGTAGACCTCGGTCATATCCGCGTCCTGTTGGACGGGCAGATAACCCGTGAGGGCGGAGTACTTGGCAGTGTTTTCCGCGTTGGTGAGATAGGTGGCGAAGATCCCCGCAGCCAGCTGACGCTCAGGGGAGGACTTCGAAGCAATCGCAACGCCTGCACCACCCGTTGGGACTACTTGAGTGTCCCCGGTGGGACCCAATGGGAGGAAACCGACCCCGACCTCGAAGCTTGCCGTGTCAAGAATTCCCCCCAGCGTCCCCGTCGAGTCAACGGTCTGGCTCACCGCACCGGCGGCGAAGTCCGTCGAAGGGGGGCCACTGAGTACTCGTGCCAACTTGTCTTTGACTAGGTTCTGGGCGAACGTGACTGCCTCGACCGTGTTCGGGTCAGAGATAGTGTTCAAGTCCCACTCGTCACTCCACGCACCTCCGTAGCCCCAAACAAGGTTGGACATGGACCAGGCGGGATAGTTCGCCTCGGGCGGGTACCCAAATGGGGCGGCACCCAAGTTTGCGTCAGCAAGTGTCTGCGAGATCTCGCGGAACTCTTCCCAAGTTTCGGGGGCCTTATCCTCCAACCCGGCAGCCGCGTAGTGCTCCTTGTTGTAGAAAAACAACGGCGTGGAGCGGGCGTAGGGGACGGCGAAGTGGTAGCCCTCGTACAAATAATCCTCGTACAAAGCGGGCCAGTAACCGTCAGTTGAGATGTCGGCCGCCTCGAAAAGTGTGTCGAGTGCGATGATGGACCCGTTTAGATACGCGGGGAACCAAGTGGCGTCAGACAAGACCACTAGGTCTCCGGCGTCACCGCTGATCTGGGCGGTTTGGAACTTCTGGGCAACCTCGGGATACGAGGCACCCGCGGTCACCAAGTTCACTTTGATGCCAGTTTCCGCTTCAAAGTTGGCGATCACTTCACGCTCAAAATCAATGGAAGCGCCGGGGTGGTTGCTCCAGAATGTGATCTCGTCAGCGGGCTCAACCCCAGTGAAATCAACGACTGGCGGCTCCAGCGGCTGATCCCCCGTGATGATCGTGGGGCCCACGCACCCGCTCAGCGCAGCGCTCCCCACAACCGCCAGGGCAACCATGCCTGCACGCGCAGCCCGGTTCCGTTTCGCTTGCGACTTAGCCTTCTGCATCACTTCACCGCTCCTTGCGTCAGACCAGTCACGATGTACTTTTGCAGGAACGCAAACACAATCAGGACCGGCGCGATCACCAGCACAGCACCGGCCATCAGGACGCCGTACGCACCCGTGTTGCTCTCCAGGGATTGGAGCAGGTTCAGTCCGACGGGCAATGTCATCTTGTCTGGCGTATCCGTGATGACGAGGGGCCATAGGAAACTGTTCCACTCGGAAACGATGATGACCAGGGCGACCGTCGCGATGGACGGGGCCATCACCGGAACCACAATCTGCACCAGTTTGCGCCAGTGGCCCGCCCCGTCAAGTTCTGCCGCCTCGAGCAGAGCCGGCGGAATAGTCTTGTACTGCTGTCTGAGCAAGAAGGTGCCGAACGCTGTTCCCAAACCGGGCAAGATAATGCCCCAGAGAGTATTTCTTCCGCCCAACATACTTATCGTTATGTAGTTGGGAAGCATAGCGGCTTCCGTAGGGACCATCAGTGCGACCAAGATGGCGAGGAAAATGAAGTTCTTGCCAGGAATATCAATGAATACGAGGGCGTAGGCCGTTGTGATCGCCAGCGCCACCTTTATGGCAGAACCTGCGGCCGTGACGATGATCGAGTTCAGGAAGACTCTGCCAAGCGGCACGTTTTCTGCCACCTGAGCATAGTTTTGAAGGGTGGGGTTCTGCGGCCACAGCGTCGTGTTTATGTCGACGATTTCTGAGGTTGGTTTGAACGAGGAAATCACCATCCACAGCAACGGCAGAACAATAATGATCAGGGCAATGATCATTGGAATGTAGCCAGCGAACAGCGTGGAGACGATGTTCTCTTTACTGAATGCCTTCCGCCATCCCACGGGGCTTTGCCGGATTTTTCCTTCTTCGGGCGCCGGGGCGATCGGCTCGACGATAAGGCTCATGCGTAATGCACCTTCCTTTCAACGAAGCGGATTTGCAGCGCAGTTATGGCGAACAAAACGATGAACAAAATGACTGAGATTGCGGCCGCATAACCGGCCCTTTGGTAAGCGCCGAATGACTGGAGGTAAATCTCGAAGATGATTGTGTTGGTGCCGTTGCCCGCGGGGGTCATGATCCGCAAGATGTCGAATGCCTGCATCGACCCCAGGATGGTTGCGATTAGCAGGAAGAAAACTGTGGGACTCAACAGGGGGAGGGTCACGTTGAAGAACCGTCGCACCGGGCCGGCCCCGTCAAGGTTTGCGGCTTCCATCAGATCCTCGGGAATCGACTGGAGACCGGCGATAAAGATGACTGCGCAGTATCCGAGGTTCTTCCAAATGTAAACGATGATCACCATCGTTAGGGCGAGGGTGGGGTTCAAGAACCACTCGGGTGAGGACTTACCAATCCATTCGAAGAAGTACCTCATCACCCCAAGGCTGGGGTCGAAAATGAACGTCCATACCAAGCCGACGCCTACCCCGGAAAGAACATAGGGAGCGAAGATCGCGGTGCGGGCTACCGTTCGACCGGGCAGGTTCTTGTTCAACACCAATGCCATCAGCAAGCCCAGGATCATGGAGCCGGCCACCGTCACGACCGTGAAGATGATTGTTACTCGCCAAACTTCAACGCCCGAGGGCGACGTGAAGAACTCCTTGTAATTGTCCCACCCCACGAACCGGGCAGTCGCGGCTCCAAGACGCCAATCAAGCATGGAAAAGCGAATGTTTTGGAACAACGGGTAGTAGATGAAAGCCAGAATCAGGGCTATGTTGGGGCCGGCGAAGACGACAAACCAGAACATGTTCCGCGAGCGTTTGATGCGTTTGTCGCGTTTGTTCAACGCATCATCCGTGGTTCTTTGTTCGGGTGTCCTCGTCGATACTTGACTCGAGGAACTCATGGACCTGATCTCTGCTCTCTCAAGATAGTGATGTAGTTTTTCTGTGGCGCCGAGGGGTTCGGATGGGAATGTGTAGCGTGGCCATCAACGGACGTGAACACATCTTCAAGATCGGACCTGGGCGACCCACGGTTAATGATGTCACAGACCACGCTTGAGTTTGACCAGGAGCGCTCTGGAATCTCCTGCCAGCCGGCGTGGGGCGGGCGATGCCTGCTGAATGTGGGCCCGTGGTCCGGGGTGCTGAGGCAGAATGTTCCCATGACAGAGGTTTCCGAAGTTCTTGAATGGGACCAGTTTGGTGCCGCAGCCCGCGAACTTGCACTTGAAGTTTGGGACTCCGGATTTCAGCCAGAGATCATTGTTTGCGTGGCAAGGGGCGGGTTGATTCCCGCCGGAGCGATCGCCTACGCGTTGGACAAGAAGAGCGTCTTAGTGCTGAACGTGGAGTTTTACACGGGGATCGGCACGACCCTGCGCGACCCGCGCCTGGTGGACCCGGTTCCGGATAACCACGGGATGCAAGGCAAAAGAGTTCTTATCGTCGATGACGTTGCTGATTCTGGTCGCACCTTAGAGTTCGTGAGAGCAATTTGTGAAGAGTACACGGACGAAATACGTGTTGCGGTTCTCTACCAGAAGTCAGTTTCGATCGTTGACTGCGACTACGTGTGGCGCAGGGTGGACGGGTGGATCTCATTCCCGTGGTCGTGCCTGCCGCCGGTAACTGGTGCGCCGGCGAAGGACTGATTCTCAAAGCCAGCTAGAGGTCGCGGTGCACCACCGTGTTTGTCGCCTGCGCAGTAGGGCGAATGATCATGGAGTCGATGTTCACGTGGGGTGGCAGGTCGAGGGTCCATACGATCGCCTCCGCGATGTCTTGGGCGAGGAGTGGCTCAGCAACCCCCTCGTACACCTTCTCCGCCTCGACTTTGTTGCCCAGTCGGTTGAGGGAAAACTCGTCCGTCTTCACCATGCCGGGCGCGATCTCGATGAACCGCACGGGTTCCCCCACCAGTTCCTGACGCAGCGTGTTTGCGATGATTCTTTCTGCGTGTTTGGAGGCGACGTAGCCACCGCCGCCGGGGTAAGTATCGTGTGCGGCGGTCGAGGTAACGAAGACAATCGAGCCACCTTCTTTCCTGAATGTCGGTAAGAAAGCGTCGGTTGCGTGAAGCGCGGTGATGACGTTTTTATCGAACATTGCCTTCCACCGCTTGGGGTCGGCGTCCGCGATGCTGTCGACGCCAAGAGCGCCACCCGCGTTGTTGACCAGAGCGTGGACTGGCCCTGCCGCGAGTACTTTCTGAGCCATTTGTTTAGTGGCGTCGGGGTTGGTGAGGTCGCACTCGAAGTGTTCGCACCCGGTTTCCGCCGCGAGTTCACGTAAGCGGTCTTCCCGCCTTGCAACTGCGACAACATGCCAGCCACGCTGTGTTAGCAGCCGCACGGTCGCCGCCCCGATTCCCGAAGATGCGCCGGTAACCACTGCTCTTTTCATCTCTGTTTCCATGGGCTTAAGTATCCCTGTTACGAGGTGTGGAGGGGTCAGATCCGCATCCGACCAGTAGCATTGCGGAAGAATCACAAATGGCGCGAAAGGGCGGGAGAGTGAGATGAAACTCAAAGGAAGAACCCTGCTTGTGACGGGCGGAGGCAGCGGCATCGGACGTCTCATGGCGCTGGGGGCGGCGGAGCGGGGCGCAAAAGTCGTGCTGTGGGACCTTCACGTAGAGTCTGGTGAGGCGGTGCGTGACGAGATTCGCGCAAACGGCGGTGTTGCCGAAGCCTTCCAGGTAGATGTCTCAAACAGGCACCAGGTTGCTGAGGTCGGCAAGCGCACAGGTCCCGTAGATGTGGTTATCAACAATGCGGGAGTTATCAGTGGCGCACCGCTGATGGAGCTCACTGACGAACAGATCGAGCGGACTTTTGACGTGAACGTGCTGGCGCACTTTTGGGTGACCAGGGCTTTCCTGCCCGGAATGATTAAGCGGGGGAGCGGGACGGTCGTCACGATCGCCAGCGCTGCGGGCATGGTCGGCGTGGCAAAGCAAACGGACTACTCTTCCAGCAAATTCGCGGCCTTCGGTTTTGCTGAGTCTTTGCGGATGGAGATGCGGAAGTACCAAACGGGGGTGACCTCGTTCCTCGTCTGCCCCTACTACATCGATACGGGGATGTTCGAGGGGGTTAAGACACGGTTCCCCCTCATTTTGCCGATACTCCAACCGGAGTATGTGGCGGAAAAGGTGCTCAACGGAATCGAATCTGGCAGGGAGCTCCTGATCCTTCCGTGGTTCCCAAGGCTGGTTCCAGCGCTACGCCTCCTTCCCGTCCGCGCGTTCGACGCCGTTGTTGATTTCTTCGGGATCAACCAGGGGATGGACCAGTTCGTGGGCCGCGTAAAAGATGATGCCAAAGCGAAGGTTCGCAAGTAGGTTCTGTCGCGCGTGATCAAATATCTGGGCTCCAAAAGAGTGCTGATCCCGGCGTTAAGTGCCATGGCATCTGCCACGGGAGCGGAAACGGCCGTGGACATGTTCACTGGAACCACCCGTGTTGCCCAGGCTTTCAAAAAGCAGGGACTACTGGTGACGGCCAACGATATTGCCACTTATTCCAGGGTCTTGGCACAGTGCTACATCGAAGCTGATGCGACCGCGTTTGAGCGCGCCGAGCTGGATTCGCTAATCCGCGACCTCAACGCCACACCCGGGCACCCCGGGTACTTCACTGAAACGTTCTGCGAGAAAGCGCGTTACTTTCAGCCAAGAAACGGTGCGAGGGTGGATGCGATTCGTGACCGGATTGAAACTGAACTGGCGGGCAGCCCCTATTACGCGATTGCGCTTACTTCCCTGATGGAGGCGGCTGACCGGGTCGACTCCACGACGGGGTTGCAGATGGCGTACCTGAAACAGTGGGCTCCTCGTGCTCACAATGACCTGGAAATGAGGGTGCCGGCATTGCTTGATGGGCCGGGGGGTGCGTTGGGGGAGGACGCGAACTCGTTGGCGGGTTCGCTGCCGGAGACGGACCTCATGTACCTGGATCCGCCCTACAACCAACACCGATATTTCACGAACTACCACGTTTGGGAGACTCTGATCCGCTGGGATGATCCGGAAGCGTACGGAGTAGCGCAAAAGCGCATCGATGCGCGGGACGAGGAGACGAAAAGCCCCTACAACAAAAAACGCGAAATGAAGGATGCTCTTTTCGACCTGATCTCGCGAGCACGTGCAAAGACAATGATGATCTCCTACAACAACGAGGCGTGGATCGAGGCTCCCGAAATGCAGGCTGCCCTGGGGGAGAAATACGAGGCTCAAGCCGTCTTTTCCTTCGACCACAAACGGTACGTGGGGGCGCAGATCGGCATCTATAACCCCGAGGGGCAGAAGGTCGGAGCCCCCGGCGCGTTGAGGAATAAAGAGAACGTTTTCGTCGCCGGCGATGCCGAGGTGGTGTACGAGGTGGAAAGGGCCATGTCCGCAGGCATCCCATAATCGGTGAGGAGAAAGCGGCCGAACTCCTCATCGGAGCTCGACCGCTTTTCCCGGTGCAGCATCCAATACAGCTGCAACCTTGCGCCTAGCGCCTTTGCGGCATCTACTGCACCGACCAGCCGCCGTCGGTTGGCAGAATCACGCCGTTGATGTTCATGGCGTCATCGCTGAGCAGCCATGCGATGGCTGCGGCTTGGGTGTCTGCCGTCGATACGGGCGGGATGAGGGCCAAGAAGGGCGCCATACGCTCGTGAGCGAAATCGGACTTGAATGTGCCCTCAATATTTGTCGCGACACCACCGGGTGCGACCGCGTTGACACGGATTCCAAGTGGCCCGTAGAGGAACGCTTCCGACTTTGTCATGCCAGCAATCGCGTGCTTTGACGTGCCGTATGCGGTGCCGGCGGCGTTTCCGCGAAGGGCTGCCTGGCTTGCTACGTTGACGATGGAGCCCTCCCCTTGCTCAATCATCAGGGGGAGTACTGCCCGAGAAATCTTGAACGTTCCCGTCACGTTCACGTTCATCACGCGGTCCCAGAGTTCATTGGAGACCTCGTGCAACGGCATCATTCCGTCCATGATGCCGGCAACGTTCGCTAGGCCATCAATGCGCGGTCCGGCGGCTTCCATGATGCGTGCAACATCCTCGTCCTTCGTAATGTCGCCTGCTACAGGAATAACTGTGCCTTCGGGGAACCTTGCAGCGGCTTCCGCCAGGCGTTCTTCGGAGATGTCAGCGGCGATCACCTTCCCGCCCTCGGCAACAATGCGTTCCAAAGTGGCAAGGCCAATCCCGGAACCGGCCCCAGTGATGATCACAACTTTGTCTGCGAATCGTTGGCCGGTGGCTTCCAAGGCGTCATCTTCAGGCATGACCCCGTCGTTTCCGGCCAGGAGGATTTGGTCGACAAGTTCTTGAGGGAAACGGCCATGCGACATTGCGGGCAGGCCCCCGAGGGGAAGGGCTTTCATCTGTTCGAGGGTTGCCGCCTCGATCCCAGCTTCCGCGAAAACTGCTGCTAGGACGGGACCGCCCTTGGGGTGATCCAGCCATTCTCTGATTGTGCGGCGACCGTTCAATGGTTTGCTCATGATTACTCCTTGAGGTCTTGAGGTCACGTCTTGTTTGACGTGACGCTTCGAGGGGGACGATGGGTGTCTCGCCAGCGAGCAACACACGCTTACTCTGACACAAACGATCGTTTAGGTCTATAGGTGGGGGGACTCTGGGCAAACTTTGAGATTTGCCCGTCTCTGATGCTTCTCTGCACCCTCTGGACGAATTTGGCTCGGTATTGGAGCGCTTTTCCGCCGGACAGGGGGTCGAGCCTTATAGGTCACTCCCGCTAACCCTGAATGTGTCACACGCTTCCAGTGTGCCGTTCGTCAGGCCGGTGGTGAACCAGCGCATTCGTTGCTCGGAGGATCCATGCGTCCATGTGTGCGGGGTGACTTGGCCAGTAAAGGTCTCTTGGATGTGGTCATCTCCGACGGCGGCCGCGGCGGACAAGGCGTCTTTGATCTGTTCCTGCGTGGGCTCCTCCAAGAAGGTGACGCCGTTGGCGTCTTTAGTGGTTGAAGCGCCTCCGACCCACATTCCCGCGTAGCAGTCTGCCTGCAGCTCCAGGCGTACCTGGTCCGAGGTCGGGCCAGTCTCGGTCCTGTCGGCCTCCGACATGTAGCCGAGTTCGTTTTGGATGTGGTGACCGAACTCGTGCGCCACGACATAAAGCTCCGCCAAGGGGCCACCGGAGGCGCCATAGTCAGTCGACAGTTCTTTGAAGAAACCGGTGTCCAGGTAAACCGTCTGGTCGGCTGGGCAATAGAAGGGGCCGACTGCCGACGTTGCGGCCCCGCATCCTGTCTGTACGCTACCGGTAAAGATCACCATGTCCGGGATCACGTACACCACCCCGGCTTGGTCGGGGAGTGTTCTTTCCCAATAGTCATCAAGTGAGAGTGCGGTTGCTTGCATGCGACAGTCGACCCTCTCATTGGCGTCGGCGCCAGTGAGGCATTCGTCAAGCGAATCGGAGCCGTCCGCCGGCTGATACTCGGCCTGATTGTTACTGGTCAGCCCCAGTTCATTCAGGTCCAGGTGGCCTCCGCCAAGTATCGCGAAGATGAGGTAAACCACCAGGCCCACCCCTCCGATGCCGCCGGCTGCGAGGCCGCCTTTGACCCCGGCCCCACCCTTGCGGACCCGGTTACCGGAGATGTCTGCGTTTTGGTTGAAACTCATGGGTTGACCTTTTCGACCTTGTTCGCCGCGCCAGCCACGGCATGTTCTTTGAACGCAGTTCAGTACTCTATCGTGTGCCGCTCCCGGTTGGAGCCTTGGCGTGTCAGTGAGCTGACCTTCAGCCTATTATTCGATCATGGAAGGCTCCCGCGGCGAACTCGAACGCTTCTCGCAAGCGTCTGCCCACTGGTTCTCCTCCGCTTTCCCAAACGCCACTAAAGTGCAGTTGGAAGCGTGGGACTCAATCAGCGACGGGAACAACACTCTGGTGGTCGCGCCCACAGGATCAGGCAAAACCTTGGCTGCGTTCATGTGGGCGATCGACCGAATCATTTCGAAGAGTTCCGGCGGTGGCGGTGACACGCGAGAAGAAGGCGTCGATGCGCCGGAAGGAAGCGCCGACACGCCGGAGGAGGAGGGCGTCCAGGTCCTCTACATCTCCCCACTCAAAGCGCTGGGCGTCGACGTAGAGCGGAATCTGCAGGCACCCCTCGTTGGCATTAGGGAGGCTGCCCGCAACCTCGGAGTTCCAGTCCCGGAAGTCTCCGTCGGAGTCCGCTCCGGCGACACGCCCCCAAATGAGCGCCGCCGCCTGGTGAAGCACCCTCCCGACATTTTGATCACGACGCCGGAGTCGTTGTACCTCATGCTCACCTCGGACGCAGCCAAGATCCTGCGCACCGTCACCACCGTGATCGTCGACGAGATCCATGCCCTCGCCCCCACCAAACGCGGCACCCACCTGGCGCTGTCCTTGGAGCGGCTGGAAATGCTGACCCAGCACCCGGTGCAGCGAATCGGGTTGTCAGCAACTGTGCGCCCGGTGCAGGAAATCGCGCGTTTCCTCGGCGGCGACCGCCCTGTGACAGTTGTCGCACCGAAGTCAAAGAAGCATTTTGACATCACCGTCGAAGTGCCAGTTGAGGACATGTCCAACCCGCCGGCGGCGCCCCCGGAAATGATGGATGCCTCGTCCACCACCGCCGAACACCGGGTGGGTTCGATGTGGCCGGCGATCGAAAAGTCTCTATACGACCGCATCATGTCAGCGCGATCCACGATTGTGTTTGCGAACTCGCGCCGGTTGGCCGAACGGCTGACTTCCCGACTTAACGCCATCTATTCCGAGGAGATGTCCGAGGCCAGCAGGGACGAAACCGAGGACATCGAACTGGCACGCGCTCACCACGGCTCCATCTCGAAAGAGGTCAGAAAACGGGTCGAGGAGCAACTCAAATCCGGGCACCTACGCTGCGTGGTGGCGACGTCTTCGCTGGAACTTGGCATCGACATGGGGGCTGTCGACCAGGTGATTCAGATTGATCCGCCGCCGTCGGTAATCTCCGGCCTGCAACGCCTGGGGCGTTCCGGGCACCAAGTCGGTGGTGTTCCCAAAGCAGTTTTCTATCCGACTCACAGGTCGAAACTGGTTGAGACCGCGGCCATTGTCCAAGGTATGCAAGACGGCGAGATCGAGACGCTCAGCCTGATCGAGAACGCCCTGGACGTCCTCGCCCAACAGACCATTGCGGCCTCCTCAGTGGGGGATCTGGGCGTCGACGACTGGTACCGGGTTGTTCGGCGCAGCGCCCCGTATTCGGACCTGCCGCGCAGCGCTTACATCGCCACTTTGGACTTGGTTTCCGGCAAGTACCCGTCCAGTGAGTTCGCAAACCTGCGGGCGCGCGTCAACTGGGATCGGCACAACGACGTGTTGGAGGGGCGACCAGGTTCGAAACGGCTCGCAGTCACTCAGGGTGGAACCATCCCTGACCGGGGCCTTTACCGCGTCGTGATCGCGGGGGACAGGGAAACCTCGGCGGAGTCCGTGCGCGTGGGGGAGTTGGACGAGGAGATGGTGTACGAAACCCGAGTCGGCGAAGTCTTCGCGCTGGGCACCACCTCGTGGCGAGTCCGAGGGATCGGAAAAGACAAAGTTGAAGTTGTCCCTGCCTTCGGTGTGCCAGGCAAAATGCCTTTTTGGCGAGGGGATTCGCCATCTCGCCCGGCAAGCCTAGGGGTGAGGATCGGTGACCTTGCCTCAACCATCACGAAGCACCTGGAGGGAGGCCATCAACGCCAGGCGCGCGCAATCCTGGGTGATCTCGGGTTTGACGACAACGCGGTTTCCAACACCCTTGCCTACCTGTCTGAGCAGGTTGAAGAATGCGGCTTCGTCCCCAACGCGCGTGAATTGCTAGTTGAGCAAACAAAAGATGACGTGGGGGATTGGCGCCTAATCTTGGAGTCCCCTTACGGCATGGCGGTGCATGGGCCGTGGGCGCTGGCAATAAACGCTCGGATACAGGAGCAGATGGGGGCGGACGGACAGGCGGTTCCCAGCAACGACGGGATTATTGTTCGTGTCAGCGACACCTCGGACGAACCGCCGGGGGCTGAACTTTTCCGGTTTGATCCCGAGGAGATCTTGCAGATCGTTACTTCCGCCGTTGAAGGATCTGCACTATTTGCTTCTCGGTTTCGCGAGTGCGCAGGCCGCGCACTGATCCTTGGGGGAGGTCGGCCGGGAACTCGAACTCCGCTTTGGCAGCAGCGGCAGCGTTCCGCGCGCCTCTTGGAGGTCGCGGCCCGGTATCCGAACTTCCCGGTCATCCTTGAGACTTTGCGCGAGTGTTTGAACGACGTCTACGACATGTCGACTTTGCAGGCGCTGATGGCGGACATCGCCTCGCGCCGGGTCCGATTGGCGCAGGTCAAGACGGATTCGCCAGGGCCTTACGCTCGCTCGCTGCTGTTCGGATATGTTGGCGAGTTCATGTACCAGGGCGACTCACCTCTGGGGGAGCGCAGGATCGCGGCGCTGAGTGTCGACCCTCGGGTCCTGCAGGAACTTCTGGGTGACGTCGAGTTGAGCGAGCTCCTGGAGGCGGAAGCTCTCATCCAAGTCGAGGGGGAGCTGCAACACACCGCGGATGGCTGGAAGATGGTGGGCGAGGAAGGGCTGGTAGATCTGCTCCGCTCACTCGGCCCGCTGACCGAGGACGAGGTGGAGCAGCGAATTATCGATTACCAACCGGCCCTGCTCACTGCGGTAATAGGGGACCGCAGAGCTTTCCGCACCCGCATCAATGGCGTCGACATGGTGGCGGCAGTGGAAGACGCCGGCCTTCTGGTTGGCTCGCTTGGCGTGGCATTCCCCCAGGGTGCTCCTTCCGTCTTCAGCGAGATCCCCGATGACCCCACTTTGAATCTGGTGCGCAGGTACACGCAAACCCACGGTCCGTTCCTGCCCGGCGACCTGAGCGCCAGATACGGACTTTCGAAGACCACAATCGACAAAACCCTAAAGACGTTGCAGGCTGACGGCGTTGTAGATGCTGGGGATTTTCTTCCCGACGAACTGGCGCAGCGGTTGGACGAGGACACCCGGACCACCACCCAGTACGTCAGCCGCCGAGTGCTTGCACGTCTGCGGGCTGTCTCCTTGGCGTTGCTCAGAGGAAGCGTGGAACCTGCGACGGGCCCGAACTATTGTCGTTTCCTCCACCAGTGGCAGCACTTGGATGACCGGCTCCGCGGCATCGACGGGGCGCTCAGCACAGTGGATTTGTTGGCAGGCGTGCCACTGCCAGCATCAACGATCGAAACGCTGGTGCTTCCGGCGAGGGTCCGAGATTACGAATCAAAGATGCTCGACGACCTTGTGAGTTCGGGTGAGGTTACGTGGGTTGGGAGCGAATCTCTGTCCCGGCGTGATGGCTGGGTCAGCCTCCACCCAACAGACACCTTGGACCTGACGCTGCGACCCCGACCGGCCGAAATCATCGGCGACCCCCTACAAGTGGCGATTGCAGACGTGCTCTCTGACAAAGGCGCATTGTTCGCAAGTGCCTTGAGTGCGGAACTGGCAGACAGGGGCCTGAATCCCAGTGCTTCGGAGTTAGCGGAAGCGCTCTGGGGCCTCGTGTGGGGCTCAGTCGTAACGTCCGACTCCTACGGTGCCTTGCGGGCCAAGGTCGCAGGTCGGGCTGGGTCCCAGAAATCTAGGCCAAGCCGGCCAAGGGCCCGGGCGTTACGTGCCGGTGCCTACTCGGGCCTCCGGCCTCGCGGCACACGCATGCCGGCTCTCAGTGACCCAACACTTTCTGGGCGTTGGTCCCTCCTCTCCCCGGAAGTGCGGGTAGTCCAGGCGGGATCCGCAGGAGTGCCCGGAGCCGTCGAGCCCCGCGGAACGCCCGAAACCCGTGCACCCGGGCGCGACCACACCGACCCGGCAAGCCCCCCGGAACTAACCGCCGCGCAGGCCACCACCTGGCTTGCGTTGATGCTCGAACGTTACGGCGTTGTGACTTCCGCGATTGTGAAGAACGAGGGGTTCCCCGGCGGCTACGCGCAGGCCTACCGATTGCTGATGCAGTTCGAGGAAACCGGTGCTTGCCGCCGCGGCTATTACATCCAAGGTCAGGGCGGAGCCCAGTTCGCAGCAAGTTCAACCATCGACGCATTGCGCTCTTTCTCCTCCGGACCTCAGAAGGTCAACCCCGCAGAATCCTGGGAGCACAGGACCCTCACCCTGTCTGCCGTCGATCCCGCCAACCCATACGGGTCAGTGCTTCCCTGGCCCGAACCAGGAGCATCGGGCACACACGAACCCAAACGCAACCCGGGCGCGCTCCTTGTCACCACCGACGGTGAACCGATCCTGTACCTTGAACGAGGGGGAAAAAGTGCCCTCACCTTCACCCACCCGAAACCTGAGGATCCCGCAGCAGAGTCTGCCCTAACCGCAAAGCTAGCGGCCGCTGCCCGGTCCCTGGTTAAGAGTTGCCGTCAAGGTGGCCTCGCCACGTTCACCATTGAGACCGTCGACGGTGAACCCGTAGCGGCAACACCGTGGAACCAGCCGCTCACAGACGCCGGATTTGAACCAGTGCCTCGCGGTCTCCGCCTCCGCAGAAAGGTCCTCTGATGCCCGAAGGTGACACAGTTTTCCGCGTAGCCAGAAGCCTGAACGAAGCCCTGGCGGGCACAACCCTCACCCGCGGGTCCATCCGCACGGGCCAGTTCGGTCACATCGACCTGCAAGGGGAACTGGTGAGCGAAGTTGACTGCTACGGCAAACATCTTCTGATCCGATTTCCAGACAAAGTCCTGCGTTCCCACCTGCGAATGGAAGGCGCTTGGCACATTTATGCGCGCAACGCACGGTGGCGTAAACCTGCTCATCAGGCACGGATTGTCTTGGCGAACCGGGACAGTGTCGCCGTTGGTTTTCTGGTTTCCGACATCGCACTGGTCCCCTCGAACCAGGAAGGGGACCTGATCGGCCACTTGGGCCCCGATGTTCTCAAACCCGACTGGTTTGAAGGCGGTTTTGAACGGGCCAAACAGAACTTGGAACGGGACCCTCGCCCCATCCACGTCGCCCTTTTGGACCAAAGAAACGTGGCCGGCTTCGGTAATGAGTACGCGAACGAACTGTGCTATCTGCGGGGCGTGAACCCATGGACCCCAGCAAACGAGGTCGACATCCCCGCAATGCTGAAACTGGGTCACCGGCTGATCCACGCCAACAAGAACAGAGTCGCGCGCACCACCACCGGTAACACCCGCCCCGGTCAGCGTCTCCACGTTTATGGCAAAGCAGGGCGGCCCTGCCCGCGTTGCGGCACCCAGGTGAGGTTCGGGCGCCTCGGCGCGGACCCTTCTAGCGGACGTCATGTGTATTGGTGTCCGAGGTGCCAGGGATCTTAGGCCTTCCAACCCTGTTCCCTTGTTCGTCCCAGAGGCCCGTTAGCCCCCGGTTTTCTGAGCCCAAAGGGTTCGTGTCTACCACCCCCGCAGCCTGCATCAGCGCGAAACAGTTTTTCGGACCAACAAAGGAGAATCCACGGGATTTCAACTCTTTGGCCAGCGCCACAGATTCTGGGATCGACGCAGGAATGTCCTCAACATAGACGGGGCAGGGGGTGCGTTCCGGCTGGAAACTCCACACCAGTTCTGCCAGACCGCCCGGGTAGCCTTCCAGGTTGCGCACGGCCTTCGCGTTCCCGACCACTGCGGCAATTTTCTGCCGGTTCCTGATCATTCGGTCATCTTGCATCAGACGGTCGATGTCCTCTTCCTCCAGGAGTGACAGGTACCCAACGGAGAAACCTTGGCAGGCGGCCCGTAACCGCGGCCGACGCAGGAGGACCGATTTCCACCTCAGCCCCGCCTGGAACACCAAGAGGCTCTGCAACTCAAACAGGTCCTTTCCGTCTGTGACGACCCGCCCCCACTCGTTGTCGTAGTAGTCCTCCAAAAGTGGATCTTTCCCAACCCAGGCAGGCCTGACCCTCCCATCACTGCCGCGCACCACCCCGGAGTTACGTTCCTTCGCCCCCTGGGTTTCTTTGGCCTTCGGCTCTGCTAACGACGGAAACAACACTGCTGTTGCGTTCATGCATCCTCCTTCATCGACACCAGCCAACGTCGCCCCCGTCCTCGTCTCCAGCGCCTAAGACGAGGTCTGTGGACAGAGCTGGTGCCCCCGCAGGTGGGGAAGAACGCCGGATCGCACCAATCGCCTAGCACGCCAACGCCTGCACATCCAAGCACTTCCACGCGTACACCGCGCTTCTCCAACCCGAAAAGGGGCTGCTTAAACTAAGCGAACCCAAACGGCATTAGGGAGGCACACCATGGCAAAGAACGCAGACTCCAAGGGGCTAGCGGAGGCACTTGACCCAACCTCGACGCTCCCCATCGCCATTATCCGCAAAGGCCAAGCAGAAGAGGTGGAGGTCTTCTCCGGCCCTTTGACCACTGCGGACAGGCTTGCCGACATCGCGCTGGACGGCCTCGATGTCATTGCCGCGGTCCCTTTCCAACAGATCAGGGAACGAGGGTTCGACGCCATCCCCGACGACTCCGATCTCCTTTACCTCACCGCCGAAAACAAATGGGTGGTGCCCGCAGAAGAACTTACGGAACTGCTCCCGCAGACCCTTCCTTCCGCTGAAGGGCTCGGCTTCAACATTTCCGACGAGGAATACGCCGCCCTCGTCGAAAAGGTAATCGAAGATGAAATCGGAACTGGCGAGGGCGCCAACTTCGTTATCCGCAGAGACTACCGAGCCCACACCACCGACCCGATGCGTCAAGCCGCACTGGCGTGGTTCCGCCAACTCTTGGAAGGCGAACGGGGCGCGTACTGGACTTTCGCTTTCATCACCGAAGACCTGGCCCTGGTCGGCGCTTCCCCTGAAAGACATGTGAGCGCCACAGACGGCACCGTGCTCATGAACCCGATTTCCGGGACCTTCAGACACGGAAGCGCAAAGACAACGGCGGATGAACTTCTAGCATTCCTCGCCGACCGTAAAGAGAGCGAAGAACTCGTCATGGTTGTTGACGAGGAACTGAAGATGATGAGCGCCGTTTGCCCCGCCGGGGGAGTCATGCGCGGCCCCTTCCTCAAACCCATGTCCAGAGTCACCCACACCGAATACTTGTTGGAAGGCAAATCCGACCTGGATGTGCGCGAGATTCTCCGTCTCACCATGTTCGCCCCCACCGTCATCGGCTCACCGATGGGCAGCGCCTGCACGGTGATCTCCGAGTATGAACCCACAGGCCGCGGCTACTACTCCGGGGTCCTCGCCCATTTCCACCCGGGCCCCCACGGTTACACCTTGGACGCACCCATCCTGATACGCACCGCGCAGATTTCGAAGAGTGGCGATGTGACAGTGTCGGCGGGGGCGACGCTGGTGCGCCACTCCGATCCCCAAAGTGAAGCTGAAGAGACGAAAGCCAAGGTCTCCGGCGTTCTCACCGCACTGGGCCTTCTTTCCGCTGACACCACTGCTGCGGTGAAATCGCACGCGGACGTGGCCGCAGATCCCCTCGTCCTTCGGGCCCTTGAAGAACGAAACCGGGACCTGGCCCCCTTCTGGCGCGACGAGCAATTTCAGCACGCGAAAACGGCGGAGGGCACAGCACTGGTGCTCGATTTCGGTGACGACTTCACCACGATGCTGGCCCACCAACTCCGCCACCTCGGCTTGGAGGTCAATATTGTTCGATGGGACCAGGTGGACGAGGACCCCAGCGACGACCTCCTCATCTTCGGCCCCGGCCCAGGTGACCCGAACAACGACGAGGACCCCCGAGTAAAACGCGCCCAAGAACTACTGCTCACCCGCCTTGCCGCAGGCAAACCCACTATTGCTGTGTGCTTCAGCCACCAGGTCCTCAGCGCCCTGGCGGGACTCCCCGTCACCACACTGCCAGCCCCCCGACAGGGCCAGCCGCTGAAGATCGACCTGCTGGGGAAGGAATCCCTGATCGGCTTCTACAACACGTTTGCTGCCCGAGGGGAAAACGGCTCCACCACCCCCACCCTAGAACTGGCCGTCCACTCAGAACCCGACACCGGAATAGTTCACTCCTTGACCGCCCCCGGGGTAGGTTCAGTGCAGGGCCACCTTGAATCCGTCCTTTCGTTTGACGGGTTTGAAGCCCTGGGGCGCCTGGTCGACCATGCGTTGACAACCGCGCCAAGCCCCAGGTCGAAGGCGGCCGGTAACTGAAGGAAGGCTCCGACAATGAGTGAACTGACAACCGGCGACGTGATTGGGTGGATGGAGCAGTGGTATCCGCCAGATACTGCCGCTTCCTGGGACCGGGTAGGTTTCATCCTGGGCTCCCGGCAAACCCCGGTGAAGAAGATTCTCCTCGCCGTTGACCCAGTTGACACGGTGGCCAAAGAAGCGCTGGCGCAGGGGGCGGATCTGGTGATCACGCATCACCCGTTGTATCTGAGGGGAACCTCGTTCCTCAGCGAAGATGACGCCAAAGGTCGCCTGGTCAGCGACCTGATCCGCGGAAACATTGGGCTTTACAATGCACACACGAACGCCGACGTTGCCCACGACGGGGTGGCGCAGGCGTTGGCGGACCTGGTCGGGTTGGAAAACCAAGTTCCAATGGAGGTGGTGGGGGACGAGGGGACCGGCTACGGCCGCCTGGGCGACCTGCCCAGTCCTGTAACCCTGGAAGAGTTCGGCCAACACGTCGCGAACAGGCTTCCCGCAGGCCCAAACGGCCTCCTAGTTTCGGGGGACCTGAACCGGAGGATTGAACGCGTCGCCGTCTCAGGTGGCTCCGGGGACAGTTTCCTGGACCTGGCCACACAGCTGGGCGTGGATGCCTTTTTGACCGCGGATTTGCGGCACCACCCCGCCTCGGAACACATGGAAGATGGGGGCCCGGCGCTGCTTTGTGGGTCGCACTGGGCAACAGAATGGCCTTGGCTTCCCGTGCTGGCGGGGCGCTTGAGGCGACACGCGGAAGATTCAGGCCATACTCTTGAAGTGGTGGTTAGCACGACGGTCACAGAACCGTGGAGCGCTCACTTTGAAACGAAGGGAAACACCAAATGAAGGCGACGCCGGAAAACCAAAGAGACCTGCTGGAGCTCCAGCGTCTAGACCTAGAGACAATGCGCACCCAGCACCAAATGAGGAAGCACCCGTTGCGGGAAAAGTTGGAGGAACTTTCTGGCCGCTCCGATGATGTCCAACGGTTCACCGTGGCGTTGGGTGCCGACATTGAAGATCGCAGGCGCGAACTCACCCAACTTGAAGGACAGATCCAGAAGGTGGTGGACCGGGGGAAGGTTCAGCAGCAACGCCTGGACGAAGGCAAGGTGCCAATGCGTGACATGAGCGCCGTTGAACATGAGATCGGCAAAATCGGTGAGCGCAGAGACGAACTGGAAGGCGCCCTCCTGGCCCTCATGGAAGAGATCGAGACCAAAGAAGGTGCCCTTGTAGCGGCGCAACGTCAAATCGGTGAACTCGCGGATGATGAGAAGAACGCACAACAAGAACTGGAACAGGACCTGGCAGAACCGAAAGCAAAACTGGCGGACTTGGACAACCAGCGAAACGGGCTTCGCGAGACACTTCCTGCCGACGTAGTCGCAGAATACGACAGGTTGGCGGAGCGGCAAGGCCTTCCAGTTGTGTTGGAACTGAAAGAGGGCTACCTGGTGAACGCGCCCGTGTCACTGTCTGCGGCAGAACTTGGGCAGGCAGCGAAAGCCCCCGCAGATCAACTGTGGATAAGCGGGGAGACCGGGTACCTAATCGCACGCCCATAAGAGCCGGCATCACCCGCCGATTGTTTTGGGTGGATGAGTTGGCCGATACGCCGGGTTCTGTCCCGGGTGCCTAAAAGTGAAGGCACCCGGTGGCAGCCATTCATCTGGGATTCGCGTTACCACGAACCTCTAGCGACCTACCCGAAGGTATTGGGCGGGCAGCCCATGGCCTTCTGCTTGGTCTTGCTCCTGGCGGGGTTTACCTAGCCGGACCGGTCACCCGGCCCGCTGGTGCGCTCTTACCGCACCGTTTCACCCTTACCGCTTACGCGGCGGTTTGCTTTCTGTTGCACTTGCCCGCGGGTCACCCCGGGTGGCTGTTAGCCACCGCCATGCCCTGTGGAGCCCGGACGTTCCTCGACACCGAAATGCCGCGACTGCCTGGCCAACTCATCCGCACCAATCCTACGACACGGTTTTGTCTGCGTGAACAGCTGCCCCCACAATGCCTGCGGTGTTGAAGAGTGTTGCCGGAACCAGTTTCGTTCCCTTGACGTCCATTAGCGGCATGAACTTTTTGTGGTTGCGGGACACTCCGCCTCCCACAACGATCAGGTCGGGAGAGAACAGCATCGCAAGGTGGCTGTAGTAGCGCTCCAGGCGCTTCGCCCACTCTTCCCATGAAAGGCCCTGTTCGACGCGTTGGCTGGCGGCCGCCTCGCTTTCAGCGTCGTGGCCATCCAGTTCGATGTGTCCCAGCTCTGTGTTGGGTACCAGAACTCCGTCGTAAATGAGGGCGGAGCCAATCCCCGTTCCCAAAGTAGTGACGATGACAGTCCCATTCGCATCTTTGGCGGCACCGAAAGCATCTTCGGCAACCCCGGCGGCGTCGGCGTCATTGATCATGACGACCTCACGCTCCATATACTTCTCAAAAACTTCCTTGGCGTTCACGCCCACCCAGGCCTGATCGAGGTTCGCCATGAAAGTGATGATGTCATGGCTGATCGGGGCTGGCATCGCCACACCGGTCGGAATGCCGTCGGGGGCCTCCAACAGGTCAGCGACCTTTCTTGCAGTCTTTGCTACCGCCTCAGGGGTTGCAGGATAAGGAGTTTCGATCCGCACGCGTTCGCCGATGAATTCTCCTGCATCCAGGTCGACAAGTGCGCCCTTTACGCCGGAGCCTCCGATGTCGATTCCAAGTCCAACTCTTGTCATCAGTGTCACTGACCTCTCAGTTATGAAGGATTTCTCTCAAAGGTACCTGACAGTTATCAGCGCTGGCGCGAAGACAACACAATCAGGGAAGCGTGAGAATGTCCGCCCCATCTTCAGTCACTGCAATGGTGTGTTCGAACTGGGCTGTCCGGGAATGATCCGCGGTGATAACCGTCCACCCGTCGTCCCACTGCTTCCAATCATAGGTTCCCAGAGTCAGCATCGGTTCGATGGTGAAAACCATGCCCACTTCCATCGTTTCAGCGTGGTCGGGAGCGGCATCGTAATGGGGGATGATCAGTCCGGAGTGGAACGCCTCGCCAACTCCGTGGCCCGTGTAGTCACGGACTACGCCGTAGCCGAAACGTTTCGCGTAAGCGGAAATCACGCGACCGATGACGTTGATTGGTCGCCCGGGTTTCACCGCCTTTATTCCCCGGTACAGAGACTCTTTGGTGCGCTCAATTAGTAGTTCGCTGTCGGGGTCGGTGCTGCCCGCAACAAACATTGCGCAGGTGTCTCCGTGCACCCCGTCTTTGTAGGCGGTGATGTCAATGTTGACGATGTCGCCTTCTTCTAGGGGGCGGTCATCTGGGATGCCGTGGCAGATCACTTCGTTAATCGAGGTGCAAATCGACTTGGGGAAGCCCATGTATTCGAGGGACGAGGGGTATGCCCCTTTTCCCACAATGAAGTCGTGAGTGGCGCGGTCAATAGCGTCAGTGGTGACGCCGGGGGCGACCATGGAGCCAGCAAACTCCAGCGCCTGCGCGGCGATGCGCCCGGCAGCGCGGATCTTCTCAATAACCTCTGGAGACTTCACGTCAGAAGTGGTGACTACTTCTGGCCCGTCGTGGAACAGGTATTCCGGTTTTTCAATGGAGGGGTCCACCCTCAAAATGGGGGACACGTTTCCGGGCCGGATGTGCTTGCGGGGGTTTTTCATCTGGGGGGAAGAGGAACGATTCATGGTGTTCACTCTAGTCCTCCACGCGCAGACACTATTCCTCCGTGTAATTGCCCGGGTAGGGGAAGGAACCGTCTTCCACTGCCTTCACATAGTCGGCGGCTGCGCTTTCCAACTCCGCCCCCAGGTTCGCGAATCGGTGAGCGAAGGAGGGGATCCAATCAGTCATTCCCGCCATGTCTGACCAGACAAGGACCTGGCCGTCACAGTGCGGGCCAGCACCGATTCCAATGGTGGGGATGCTCACGGACTCCGTTACCCGCTTGGCGATGGCTGCGGGAACCATCTCTAAGACAATCATGAAGGCGCCAGCAGACTCTAAGGCTTTGGCGTCAGCGATCATCCTCTCTGTGCCCTTTCCGCGGCCTTGCATCCGGGGGCCGCCGAGGGCGTGCTCGGATTGAGGCGTGTAACCAAGGTGACCCATGACCGGAATCCCTCCGGAGGTGAGGAGGCGGACAGTATCTGCTCGGGCCGCACCGCCTTCCAACTTCACTGCCTGAGCGCCCGCTTTGATGAGGCGGACAGAGTTAGAGAAAGCGTCCCTGCTGTCTGCCTCATACGTCCCAAACGGGAGGTCAGCAACGATGAAGACGCGGCGACTTGACCGCGCCACAGCGCCAGTTGCGCTGACCACGTCCTCGATCGTCACCCGGTGGGTGCTGTCGTAGCCGAGGACAACGTTGCCCATCGAATCCCCGATTAGCAGCATGTCAACGCCCGCCCTGTCAAAGATCGCACCGGTGAGCGCGTCGTATGCGGTGAGCATGGTCAAAGGTGTGCCCTCGTCCGCCTTCTTAAGAAGATGGTGCAGACGCAGACGCCGAACTGGTGCATCGGATGACATGACGGGTCCTTTCACGCGGGCGAGGAGGTTGTATATACAGCGATCGTAGCTCTTGGTTGAAGTGTGTCCGATGCCGGGTTCGAACGGAGACGCGACTTGTCGGCTTCTCCTATTACAGTTGTAGTCGGTAAATCGACGATCCCACCGTTTGCACCGTTCTTGCTGTGCAACCGGTCAGATAGGAAGAACATGTCCTCTACGGGTGCCGCGTTGAACGCGGTGACACTGGACCCTCGCGATGAGGTTGCGGTGGCGCAATGGGTTGACGGTGCTTCGGCTTTGCTTGCGGAGGCCACCTCGAAGGCAGAGCTGCAGAGCGTTAAGACAGCTTTGCTTGGTGACACCTCGGCCCTCATCAAAGCGAACCGAGCAATCGGAGGGTTGGATCCTTCCGACCGTGCAGTAGCCGGGAAGAACCTGGGGGCGGCACGCAAGAAGGTTCAGGCCCTCCTGGATGAGCGCCGCGAAGAGGTCGAAAAAGAAGAGCAGTGGCAGGCGATTTTGTCCGAGGGCGTTGACGTCACCATGCCCACACAACGCACCCCCATCGGGGCGCGCCACCCGCTTTCGCTCCTGATCGAACAGATTGAAGACTTCTTCTTGGCGATGGGGTGGGAGATTGCCGAGGGCCCGGAGTTGGAACACGAATGGTTCAACTTCGATGCTTTGAACTTTGACGCCGACCACCCGGCCCGCCAAATGCAGGACACGCTGTACGTTGATGACGCCAGCGTGGGGGGTTCCGCTAAGGATCCGGCGCACTTGGTTCTGCGCACCCACACTTCGCCGGTCCAAGCCCGCGAAATGCTGAAGAAAGGCGCACCCCTCTACATCGCTTGCCCGGGGAAGGTGTTCCGCGCGGACGCGTTGGACGCCACCCACACCCCCGTCTTCCACCAGGTCGAAGGCCTCGCGGTTGACAAAGGCCTAACCATGGAAGACCTCAAAGGCACCTTGGATCACTTCGCCAAGGCGATGTTTGGGGAGGAAGCGAAGACTCGCTTGCGGCCCTCGTTCTTCCCCTTCACGGAACCCAGCGCGGAGATGGACCTTTGGTTCCCTCAGAAGAAGGGGGGCCCGGGTTGGATCGAATGGGGCGGTTGCGGAATGGTGAACCCGAATGTCCTTGTGGCGTGCGGGGTCGACCCGGACCAGTACACGGGATTTGCGTTCGGCATGGGCCTGGAACGGACCGTCATGCTGCAACACGGGATCGCCGACATGCACGACATCGTTGAGGGAGACCTCCGGTTCTCCCGCCAGTTTGGTCTTTACGGGAAGGGACGCTGACATGCCTTACGTTTCTGGAAGTTGGCTTCGCGACCACGTGGCGGTTCCCGAAGATGCCACCGCCGCGCAGATCGCGGAAGATTTGGTGCGCGTTGGGATCGAAGAAGAAGAGATTATCCCGGCCGCAGTGACCGGACCCCTGGTTGCTGGAGTGGTGCTGGATTACAAGGTTGAGGAGCACTCGAACGGAAAGTCGATCCGCTACTGCCGTGTCGACGTCGGCGATTACAACGACGCCCCCGGCACCGGTGCGGAACCTTCTGATCTGCCAAGTCGGGGTATCGTCTGCGGGGCGCACAACTTCGAAGTGGGTGACACGGTCGTAGTGACGCTGCCCGGTTCGGTGTTGCCGGGCCCGTTCCCAATCTCTGCCCGCAAAACTTACGGGCACGTCTCCGACGGCATGATCGTTTCCGACCTGGAACTGGGTCTCGGAGAAGACCATGACGGCATCATCGTCCTGGACGAACGGATGGAAGCGGCGAACCTTCCAGCCCCTGGCACCGACATGATTCCCATTTTGGGTTTGGGCGAGGAGGTGCTGGAAGTAAACGTCACTCCCGACCGCGGCTACTGCTTCGCGGTGAGGGGCCTTGCACGTGAGTACGCGCACTCCACGGGAGCCGACTACAGGGACCTCGGTTTGGCCGCGTCCTTGGAGACGGACCTCCCGACCTCTGACGAAAACTCCTTCGGCGTTGTTGTGGATCCCGCTTCAGAGATGGAGGGACGGCCCGCCTCGGATCGGTTCGTGACGCGGATTGTGCGCGGCATTGACCCGAACGCCCCAACCCCGCAGTGGATGGTGAACCGTCTGGAGCAGGCGGGCATGCGTTCGTTGTCTCTGCCGGTTGATGTCACCAACTACGTCATGTTGGATTTGGGACAGCCGCTGCACGCATACGACCTGGACTTCGTGAAGGCCCCGTTTGTTGTGCGTAGAGCCAAGGACCGCGAACCGTTCGTAACCCTTGACGGCTCCGAATTGACCCTGTCTGAGCAGGACATCTTGATCACTGACTCCCCTGAGGGGGAGGAAGGCTCACGCGTTGTGGGCCTGGCAGGAGTGATGGGCGGGCTGAACTCTGAGGTGCAGGATGACACCACGGATGTGGTGATTGAAGCAGCGCACTTTGACTCGGTTTCCATTGCCAGAACCGCGCGCCGGCACAGACTGCATTCGGAGTCTTCGAAACGTTTTGAGCGGGGAGTGGACCCGCTGCTACCACCCGTTGCCGCAGCACGCACCGCGGAACTCATCGCGAAGTACGGGGGCGGCACAATCGATGAGACGGGTTTTGATTATGACGAGGTGCGGCCGCTGCCACCCGTAAAAATGAAGACCACCGAGGTGGCTCGGGTTGCCGGCTTGGATCTTTCTGCGAAGGAGATTGCCGCTCTCCTCGAACTGATCGGATGCCAGGTTGAACTTTCAGGTGATGACCTATCGATCACTCCCCCCACGTGGCGTCCCGACTTGGTGGGGCCAGCCCACTTTGTTGAAGAAGTGGCGCGCCTTTACGGCTACGACCGCATTGGTTCAAGGGTGCCGAAAGCTCCCGGGAGTGCGGGGCTGAACGCGGCGCAGCAGATGCGGCGCAGGGCATCCTCAGCGTTGGCTGACACGGGGCTGGTTGAAGTTTTGTCCTACCCCTTCATTTCGGATACGCATGACCGGCAGCTTTTGCCCGAGGGAGACCCGCGAAGGAAGGCCGTGCAACTGGCGAATCCGCTGGCTGATGACACCGCTGGTTTGCGGACACGGATCCTCGATTCTCTCCTGGAAACAGCCGAGCGGAACGCGGCCCGCGGTGTCACCCCGCTTGCGTTGTACGAGGTGGGGCAGGTCGCCGTCGGAGACGACATCACCCCCGCACAGATCCTCACGGTTGAGCACCGTCCCGAGCAGGAAGAACTTGATGTCCTTCTTGCGGGCGTTCCTGACCAGCCGTGGCGGGTAGCGGGCGTGATGGGAGGGGTCGCTGCCCCGAAGTCCGGCGCAGAATTGGAAACAGCCGCCGAGGGTCTGGGGAACTGGGACTGGTCGGACGCAATCCAAGCAGCCCAACATGTGGGGAGCGTCAACGGCGTGACCATTGAGGCGTCCCGCACCTGGAAGCCAGAGGCGAGTGGGAAACGGTACGGTCCTCCGCTCCCGGCTTTGGTTCCCAACCCCGGGGACACTGCCCCCTGGCATCCCAGCCGGTGCGCAACATTGTTTGTGCGTCGCGGCAAGGGGTACGTGGTAGTCGGTCACGCTGGTGAACTGCATCCGAAGGTGGTGGAGAACTTTGGTTTGCCGGCACGAAGCGTTGCCTTTGAGCTGGATCTGTCAGCGCTTGAGCTGGTTCTGCCCACAGGTTTCTTGAAGGTGAAGCCGGTGTCGGTGTTCCCGCCTGCGAAGGAAGACTTCGCGGTGATTGTCAGTGACCAGACCCCGGAGACAGATGTGGCATCCACGATTCGGCGGGCGGCCGGACCGCTACTGGAATCCCTGTCTTTGTTCGATGTTTACCGAGGAGACCAGGTGCCAGAGGGCTCCAGGTCCGTCGCCTACGCGCTGACACTTCGGGCGCCCTCGCACACCTTGACCGCTCCCGAAGTTGAAGAGGTACGGAAGTCCGTCATCAACGCGCTTGACAAGCGCTTGGGAGCAAAACTGCGCGCGTAGAGGAAACAATCCTTCGGACGTGGCAGGTGTCACGGGGACATGCGGCCAAAAACTCGGAACTTATGCGCCCGGGTGCATGAATATGCAGTATGCTTGTCCGCATGTCCGAAGCCGAGTCCGATGCCGAAGTATTGACAACCCGAGCCGCACGTCACGATGCGATCCTCGGGATCCTTGCGACACAAAGAGTCACGTCGCAAGAACAACTTCGGAAGGCCTTGGCGGAGCGGGGCTTCGACACGGTCCAGGCAACGCTTTCACGGGATCTGAGTGATCTGCATGCGACGAAGGTTAGGACCTCGGACGGGAAGGCGATATACGCGGTGCCAGATGTGACTGGAACGCACGCTGTTCCCTCCGCTAACGACAGCCAACTGGCCAGGTGGTGTGAGGACCTACTTGTCGAAGCGGAATCCGCGCAGAACCTGGTGGTGGCAAGAACTCCATCAGGAGCTGCGAACCTGCTGGGGGCAGCGATTGACGGCGCGCGCATGGACTCCGTGATCGGGTCGGTTGCAGGGGACGATACGGTTCTGGTTGTTTGCCGGAGCGAGTCTGAGGCAGAAGATGTCCGCAGAACCCTGCTGAGGTTGGCTCAGCCGTCTCGATCAGGGAAAACGGACTAGGCAGCCCAGCCCGCTGGAGCCTGACGAAGATTCGATAAAGAGCAACGACTATCAACAAGTGCTGACAGCGCAAGTCTGAGAAAAGGGAACGAAATGAGCTCAACCAAAGACCGCGTGGTCCTCGCCTACTCGGGCGGACTGGATACCTCGGTTGCAATCGGTTGGATCGGTGAACGAACGGGGGCAGAAGTCATCGCCGTTGCCGTTGACGTGGGACAGGGGGGCGAGGACCTTGATGTCATCCGCCAACGAGCCCTCGACTGCGGAGCCGTGGAGTCCTACGTCGCAGACGCACGCGATGAGTTCGCCGAGGAATACTGCATGCCCGCGCTCAAAGCAAACGCCATGTACCAGGGTGCGTATCCGTTGGTCTCGGCAATTTCACGCCCACTGATCTCCAAGCACCTGGTGAAGGCAGCCCGACAGTTTGGCGCCAGCACCGTTGCGCACGGTTGCACCGGTAAAGGCAACGACCAGGTTCGGTTTGAAGTCTCAATCACCTCAATTGCGCCCGACCTCAAGTGCATCGCGCCCGTGCGTGACCTCGCGCTGACGCGTGCAGTTGCCATCGACTACGCGAACAAGCATCACCTTCCGATTGAGACGACGAAGAGCAACCCGTTCTCAATCGACCAGAACGTTTGGGGCCGCGCCATCGAAACAGGTTTCCTGGAGGACATCTGGAACGCGCCCACCAAGGACGTCTACAACTACACCGATGACCCAACGTATCCGCCATTGCCGGACGAGGTTGTCATTACCTTCGAACAAGGCATTCCCGTCGCCCTTGACGGCCGGAAACTGAGCCCCCTGGAGATTATCCAGGAACTCAACCGCCGCGGTGGCGCCCAGGGAATTGGGCGAATCGACATTGTCGAGGACCGTTTGGTCGGCATCAAGTCTCGTGAGATTTACGAGGCACCCGGGGCCATCATCCTCATCACCGCTCACAAGGAACTGGAAAACGTGACCATTGAGCGGGAGCAGGCGCGCTTCAAGAAGCGCGTTGACGAGCGCTGGGGCGAACTGGTTTACGACGCCCAGTGGTTCTCTCCGCTGAAGAAGTCACTGGACGCCTTCATCGACGACACCCAGAAGTACGTTTCTGGGGATGTCCGCCTGACCCTGCACGGCGGTAGGGCACAGGTCACTGGGCGTCGCTCGGATACGTCGCTTTACGACTTCAACCTGGCGACGTACGACGACGGGGATTCCTTCGACCAGTCAATGGCCCGCGGATTCATTGAGCTGTACGGTTTGCCGGCCAAGCTCTCCGCAGCCCGCGACGACAAGTTCGGGAACGGAATCACCTTCTGAGGTCTGAGCGGCTCTGGGTCTGAGCGGCTCTGGGTTGGTTGCTCTGCGGTTAGCGCCGCAGAGAACCGCCCAACCACGCCCAACCACGCCCGCCCACTCCGTTTACTCCGCCCACGGTTTCACACCGTGGTGTAGTCGCGCTCCAGAGGGCAGGACATGCAGCGAGGGCCGCCTCGTCCACGTCCCAACTCTGAGCCCGAGATCTCAATAACCTCCACCCCCGCCTGCCTCATCGCGGCGTTGGCCAGCGGGGTGCGGTCATACGCAACCACCAAACCGGGTTCCAGGGCCAGCATGTTAAATCCGTCGTTCCACTGTTCGCGTTGCATCTCAGCCTCGGTGGCCTCGGGCCAAATGAACCGGGTGGGACGCTCTAAAGCGTCCTCAACTGCCGCTTTCACTCCCGTTCGGGGGCCTCTGACCTCTACTTGCCCATCCACATAGTCAAGACGGATCGAATCAAGTGCCCGCGCTCCCGGGTAGAGAACAAAACTCCCGTCATCAACCTGGGTGAACACCGTGTCCAGGTGCATGAACTCCCGACTCTTGGGAAGCATGAAAGCCACAACCCGGTGAGCGACTCCGGCCTCAAAGAGCCGCATTGCCAAATGCTCCGCCCCTTGGGGAGTGGTTCTTTCCGAAACGCCAATGGCAACCACTCCATCACCCAAAACGAGGATGTCCCCGCCCTCCACGGACCGCGAGATCCCCAGGTGCCCTTTAGTCCAAAAGTCAAACTCGGCCCCAGCGAATCGCGGATGGTATCGGTATATCGCCGCGTAGTGGAGGGACTCGCGGCGCCGCGCCGAACGGCTCATGGTGCTGACCGCGACCCCGTCATGCAACCACACCGACGCGTCACGCGTAAACAAGTGGTTCGGAAGCGGGGTGATCAAGAAATCGTCATGCGCCGTGGTTTTCTCCACCAGGGAAGAAACCGATGACAGCCCGGCCCATTCGCCCTTTGTCATCCCCTCGACGCACAAAAGCCCAAGTTGCTTGGCCGACAGCGTAGTTGTCCACTCCTCCAACACCGGGGCGAGGATGGGTCCCAAAAGTTCACGGTTCGCAGTGCCCTCGGTGACGAACTGACGCGCCTCGGGAATCTCCAACGCTTCACTTAGAAGGTCCTGAAACTCCAAAACCTCCACGCCGTGGTCCTGCATTTGCGCCACGAACTCCTGGTGCTCCGCCTGCGCCCGTGTTGGCGAGATCAAATCATCAAAGAGCAACTCCTTGTGATTCGAAGGGGTGAGCCGGTCCATCTCGGGGCCCGGCCTATGCACGATTACGGACTTCAAAGGAGAGATTTCGTCCTCGATACGCGGAGTCAATGGCTCCGAAGACGCTCCTGCGCTGGGCTCCAACACTTGAGTCAGCCCTCCTGCCTTCCAAAGGCACCTTACCATTACTGCTTCTTTGCCGTGCCTTGAGAATACACGCTCTATCGGTGCAGGTTCGGGGCTGGTTCGAAGGGATCCTCGTACCCGCTTTTAGAAGATGGAGCCGTCAGCACGATTGGTTGGTTCCCGGCATGATTAGGGGATGGAAGAAAATGGTGCTGACAAACAAGAAACTACGGGTCCGATTGCTTTGTGGGGTGGGCGGTTTAGCGGGGGTCCCTCGGACGCATTGGCCGCGCTGAGCGTCTCAACCCACTTTGATTGGCGACTGGCCCAGGACGACCTGGCCGGGTCCAAAGCCCACGCCCGCGCATTGAACCGCGCCGGACTGCTCACCGATGAACAGCTTGAGGGCATGTTGACCGCTCTGGTTTCAATGGAAACGGATTTGTCCGAGGGCAAACTGGCACCCGACCCTTCCGATGAGGATGTTCATACCGCCCTCGAACGGATCCTCCTCGAACGCGCAGGAGCGGACCTTGGGGGACGGCTTCGCGCGGGCCGTTCCCGAAACGACCAGGTGGCAACCCTCACCCGCCGATACCTGCGAAGGGCTGCGCGGGGCGTCGCTTCAGGTGTCCTCGACGTCATCGACGCGATCCTCCTGCAAGCACAGAACGCCGAGGACGCGGTGATGCCCGGTCGCACCCACATGCAACACGCCCAGCCCGTGCTAGTTGCGCATCACTTGTTGGCGCACGCGTGGGCGCTGAGCCGTGACCTGGAGCGGCTACAAGATTGGGATCGGCGCGCCGCGGAGTCCGCATACGGGGCCGGGGCGCTTGCGGGGAACACGCTTGGTTTGGACCCCGAAGTGATCGCGGAAGAGCTGGGTTTCTCCCGCAGCTTCGAAAACTCCATTGACGCCACCGCTTCCCGCGATGTGATGGCAGAACTCTCGTTCATCTTCGCGATGATCGGGGTTGACCTGTCACGGCTTAGCGAAGAGATTGTCATCTGGAATACGCACGAGTTTGGCTACGTCCGCCTAGACGATTCCTACTCCACGGGCTCCTCCATCATGCCGCAGAAGAAAAACCCTGACATTGCGGAGTTGGCGCGCGGCAAGGCGGGGCGCATGATTGGCGACTTGGCGGGGCTTCTAGCGACTCTTAAGGGCATGCCTCTGGCTTACAACCGCGACTTGCAGGAGGACAAGGAACCGGTCTTTGACCAAATCGACACCCTCGATCTGCTGTTGCCGGCGGTTGCGGGGATGATCGCAACAATGACTTTGGACTTGGAGCGCATGGAATCACTGGCACCTCAGGGCTTTTCCTTGGCCACCGACGTAGCCGAATGGTTGGTTCGGCAGGGCGTGCCGTTCCGTGTGGCGCACGAGGTTGCCGGGGCCTGCGTCCAATTCTGCGAAGACCGCGGCATCGAGTTGCAGGATTTGGGGGCCGAGGATCTGCCGGGAATCTCGGAGCACCTCAAACCCGAGGTCTTGGACATTCTCACCGTCGAAGGATCCGTTTCCTCCAGAGACGCCAAAGGTGGCACCGCCCCGAAGCGCGTGGCGGAACAACTGGCCAACTTGAAGGCACTCGTTGAGGATCTCCGTAACGAGGAGTGAACCGGACCCCGTGAAAGCAGTGCCCGCAACGCGGGTAGGCTTTGATTTTGGCCTACGGCTGCGCCTGCGGGCCGGCCCATCAGGATTCAACAAATAAACATAGAGGAGAGACGGCGTGACCAACGCAGAAGCAACAGACCTGCTGGCAGAACTCCAGTGGCGTGGACTCATCAAACAGCACACTGATTTGGATGAGCTCCGTAAAGCCTTTGCCGAGGGACCGGTTACTTTCTATTGCGGTTACGACCCGACGGCCCCTTCCTTGCATCATGGACACCTCGTACAACTTGTTTTGATGCGCCACCTGCAGTTGGCGGGACACAAGCCGTTGGCGCTGGTCGGTGGTGGAACGGGCCTGATCGGGGACCCACGGGAGGTGGGGGAGAGAAGCCTTAACTCCGCCGAGGTTGTCGAGGCCTGGGCCCAGAAACTCCGCGGGCAAATCGAAAACTTCCTTGATTTTGATGGCGAAAACCCGGCGCGCATGGTGAACAACTACGAGTGGATCGGGACGATGACTGCCATCGAACTGCTCCGCGATGTGGGTAAATACTTCCGCGTGGGGACCATGATCAGCAAAGACGTAGTGGCGAGGCGTCTTGCGTCGGACGAGGGGATTTCCTACACCGAATTCTCCTACCAGATCCTGCAGGCCAATGATTTCCTTGAACTCAATCGCAGATACGGCTGCACCTTGCAGACGGGTGGGAATGACCAGTGGGGCAACTTGGTTGCCGGGGCGGATCTGATCAGGAAATCAGATGGCAAGACCGCGCACGTCCTCACAACACCCATCATCACGAAGGCAGATGGCACCAAGTTCGGTAAGACTTCCGGGGGTGCCATTTGGTTGGACCCAAAGATGATGAGCCCGTACGACTTCTACCAGTTCTGGTTGCAGACCGATGACGCAGACGTGGTGAAGATGCTGAAGGTGTTCACCTTCCTTGACCGCGATCGTATCGAGGAACTGGCGCGGGAGACCGAGGAGAAGCCGTACCTCCGTCAAGCCCAAAAGGCGCTGGCAGCCGAGGTCACCAAGATGGTCCACGGCACCGAAGCCTACGAACAGGCACTCCTTGCCACCCAGGCGTTCTGGGGGTCGGGGGATTTGCGAGAGGTTGACGCTGACACCATGCGCGCCGCCTCCGCTCACCTGCCAACTGGAGAAGTGAAGTTCGGCGAGGCCACCATTGTCGACGCCGTCCTCGCAACCGGTCTGGAGACGGGGCGCCAAGCAGCGCTCCGCACCGCCAAGCAGGGCGGCCTCTACTTGAATAACCAGAAGGTGACGGATCCGGATCTGGTTTTGACTGAATCCGACCTCCTGCCCGGAGATATCGCTCTGATCAGGAAGGGCAAGAAGACCCTGGCGGCGGTGAAACCGGAGTAGAACCATCCCTTCCCGAGATGCAAAGAAGGGCAGGACACGCCCGATCGCGGATACGGGGATCGCCTGACGGCGCTTTCATTTGCGCAGGTCAGAGAGGGTTTCAGGGGCTGTGTCCGGGGTCACCCGAGTGGTGGTTGACGTGGCTCGGGGGAAGTGGATAGAGTTTGTATTCGTTACGGAGCACTGAGTGACACAGCCCGGATCAATCGGGACTCACTCGAACAACGTAACTACCCCTTCAAAATGGCGGGACATTTTGTCCCCCTGTTTTGGGCTGGGGGTGTTGTTTGTGAACTTGATAGTGTGTTGTTTTTTTGTTTGTTTGTTTTTTTGGTTGGGATGTTTTTTTCTGGCTGAACTTTTTTGGTTTTGTTGGAGAGTTTGATCCTGGCTCAGGACGAACGCTGGCGGCG
>ERZ1032852.29-NODE-29-length-39903-cov-15.634913_pt1 | contig 39903 bp, 36 predicted proteins | sample MGYA00516689_ERZ1032852 | MGnify/ENA primary metagenome ERZ1032852 (study PRJEB33719, sample SAMN04262499) | wastewater metagenome | biome: rural village; feature: composting latrine chamber; material: composting feces with ash | place: El Salvador | collected...
AGACCTAGTGCCTTAGACCAGGGTTCGTGGCAGGTTTCAGAGGCGAAAGCACTGTTTTTCTGCCACCACGTCTGGTCTAAGGCACCAGGTCTGTTGGGAACGACCCTACGAAGAACGCTGAGGTCCCAAACCTAGAAAAGTGGCGAACACAGCCGCCCGCACCTGTACCTGAGAGGCAAAGAAAACCCTGACGGAGACCCGAACACCGCAGATTGAAGCAGGAACTCGACCAAGACCCAGCCAATCGGTCAGTAACGTCTGTCCCTGGAGAAGATCTTGGTCATAGAAGGGTCCCAGAGAGGGCCGCGAGGCGCTTGCACTGGAACCCCAACCGCAGAAAGGCGTCGCGTCAGATCGCGGATGAGGGTGTGAGGGTTCTGAGCTTCCTTATAGGTGACGTTAAGGACACTGAAACCCAGATCGGAGAGGACCTGTTGTCTCCTCAGGAGTCTCTCCCCCACGGCACGACCCTGTTCGTGCGTTTCACCGAACTTCCCAAACCCTGTCACCTCGATCGCTATCCCCGCCTCGGGCACCGCGAAATCAAGGAAAAAGCGTTGCGGGGACACAACCTCAAACTGAGAGGCCAGGGATGCAGGATCTCTCAGAATCAGGCGAAGACACCAACCCACGATGCTCTCTGCCGGGGACTCGACAGCGGGGTCGGCAGCACGAAGAACAGCGCATGCCCGTCGGCTACCTCGGGTGCGATCTTCTCCCACAAACGCTGCAAGCCACCGGCTCCGCACCCTCTCCGCACGAGCCCGCGATGCAGGCAAGTCAAACCTGTCGAAGGCGGATGCTTTTCTGAGAAGTAGCGAGCAGTCATGCACGCCCTGCAAAGGGTGGGATCTCCTTGCGATGTCGGTGGCGACCACCGCAAGAGGAGCGATGCGCACCAGGCCGGTGCTGGGGTTCTCGGGACCCACTCCCAACTGAACCGATTCGTTCTGTCTTGCCGCGGCGGCCGACACTCTTTTGCCACGGAGCAGCACCGCAGGTAAAGCGGGTGAGCCCCGGGACCTCACAGCGCTACGAAACTCGATGTCGGGGTTGTTCCACCACGGTTCTAGCCCCAGCGCTACCATCGCTGCCTCGCCGGTGAACATCGCGGGAGCTCCGCTTTGGAGAAGACGGTCGACAGCAAGCAGCCTGGCCGCAGCCACGGTGCGTCGGATTTCCCAAGGCTTCGCGGGTCCACGCGCCGCCTCGGGTGAGAGGTAGGCACCAGTCGCGACCTTTTGTAGACCGCGACGCTGGACTTCTGAAGCGCGAACCCGCTGTTCTCTGGACGAGAACACCATGTATTCCAACACGTCAAGCATGGGACCACGTTGCATCAGGCCCCGCGATCGCGACAGCCCAAACCCTGGCGCCTGTGGGAAAGACACAAAAAAGCGCGCCTGGGGAAAAGTGGACCCGGCTACGGAACGGCGCGATCCACCGCAGCCCTGCCCGCGCTACCTTGAACCCCGCCAGGCGAAAAACCCTTCCCTTTTAGGCGAGATGATCCCAGAGTGGACAGGCAGTCCGAGGGACGGGCCTCCTGAAAGAGTCTGCGTAAGTGGAGCGCCAAGGCGCGATCGCCGCCGAGACCAGATGAAATGAACCGTCCAAACTCTGGAAGCGGCGGTCACTTGGGGCGCTCGCTACCCTTAGAACATGAGCAACTCCGAGCAGCGGCCTAGTCCCGCACCTGAAAAGCAAGCATCGCCAAACGCCCAGACGCCTGAAGCAGATCTGTCTGCTTGGGCCGAAATGCTGGCACAGAACCTTCTCTCGGTGAACAGCCGGATCGAACAAGCAGTAGCGAAGTCCGGGAGGGTGCCAGGAGCTGTATCCCTACTTCCCGTGACGAAGACGATTCCCGCGGAGCGCCTAATCCCGCTGGTGGACATGGGCTACACAGCCTTCGGTGAGAACCGCGTCCAAGAGATCCAAGGGAAAGCTAAGGAACTTGAAGGCTTCCCCATCTCCTGGCAGATGATCGGGCGGATGCAGACCAACAAAGCTGGGCAAATCGCCCGCGTCGCTGACGTGGTCCAGTCGGTGGATTCGATTCGGTTAGCCGAAGCTCTGTCGCGCGGAGCAACAGCAGCAGATCGAGAGCTCACAGTCCTACTGCAGGTGAACACTTCGGGCGAGGAATCCAAAACAGGCTTCAACACCGAGACTGTTACCCCTGCGCTAGAACAGGTCCTGGGGCTGAAAGGTCTCAACGTCGTCGGCCTGATGACTATGGCCCCCTTCTCGAACGACCAGGACGTTGTGCGCCGCGCCTTCGCTGGCCTGCGCGAAGTCCGCGACCATTTGACTAAAGAGTTCGGGAGAGCAGCACCGTTCCCGGAGCTTTCAATGGGCATGAGTCATGATTTTGAGATCGCGATCGAGGAGGGCGCAACCATGGTCCGCATCGGCAGCGCTATCTTTGGCCCGCGCCAGATGAAATAGCTGCGCGCCGGCACTGGCGAGTGCCGGCGCCGTGCCCCGCACTCGTTCGTTTTGGCCGCGCATCGGGCTTTAGGAGCCCGATGCGCGGCCAAAACGGAAATGTAAGGACGCTAAGGCGCCCACCCGAAAAACCGGGTGGGCGCCTTTCGCTCGATCTAAGAAACTACTTGATCTCGACAGTACCGCCGACTGCTTCGATGTCGGCCTTAGCCTTGTCAGCTTCGTCCTTCTTGACACCTTCAAGAATGACTGAAGGAGCTTCGTCAACCTTCGCCTTGGCTTCCTTCAGGCCCAGGCCGGTCAGGGCGCGAACCGCCTTGATAACCTGGATCTTTTCCTGACCGAAGGACTCAAGAACGACGTCAAACTCCGTCTTCTCTTCAGCCTCTTCAGCTTCGGCAGGGGCAGCGGCGACCGCAACAGCGGCGGGGGCCGCGGCGGTCACGTCAAACTCTTCCTCGAAAAGCTTCACGAAGTCGGACAGCTCGATCAAGGTCATTTCTTTGAAGACTGCAATCAGTTCTTCGTTGGTCATCTTCGCCATGTTTTTTCCTCCCAGAAACGAAAACTATTTTGGTCTATGTCGGCTGACCTACCCGGTTAGGCCGCCTCTTGCTTTTCACGCAACGCGTCGACGACGCGAGCAAGCTTCACAGGCAGGGCCTGGAACGCGTATGCAGCCTGAGAGATCTTCCCCTTCATAGCCCCTGCAGCCTTCGCCAGCAGGACCTCGCGGGACTCAAGATCGGCAAGCTTGAGGACGGCCTCTTGGCTAAGAGCAACGCCATCCATAATGCCGGATTTCAGGACTAGTTCCGGGTGCGCTTTCGCGAACCCCTTCAGGACCTTGGCTGCATCAACGGGTTCGCCACCCACAAACGCGACTGCCGTCGGACCCACAAGATCCTCTTCAAGGAAATCAAAACCCGCGTTTTTCGCCGCTATGCGCGCAAGCGTGTTCTTCACAACCTTGTACTCAACGTCATCACCGAGCTCGCGACGCAGTTCCTTCATCTGTTCCACGGATAGCCCGCGGTACTCGGTAAGAACTACTGCTCCGGAGCCACGGAACGACTCGCTGAGCTGTTCAATAACTACTGCCTTGTCCTTTTTCGCCATCTTCCACCTCCGTTCGATTTCGATAACTACTTGGACGTAAAGCAAAAAACCCGGTACGCAGCTGCGCACCGGGAAAATGGGAGACCCAAAATCTCTATTCGCACCTGCATCGGATACTTCGACCAGGGCCCGCGAGGGCTCCCAGTACCGATGGTCTTCGGCCAGCAACAACAGTAGCAGCTGCTACCGCCGGGTCCGACGCCAAGTTGGCCTGGCACTGGTGAAGCTGCCCACACCCCCACTTTCAGGACACTCAAACACCGTTTCAGGGTGACCTCGCGCGCACGTAGTCCGGTTTCGGGATAATTGGGGGAGGAGGAAACAATGCCGAACAGCAGAAAGAACCTGGGTAGCGCACCGAACGTCAACTACAAGGCGTTCGAGGAATCGACACTGGTCCCCCCGAATGCGGGGATCACTGACCTGCAGAAGCAGTACCGGCCGAACTGGTTGCCGGGAGACCTCACGAAGAAGGAAGGGGCCCGAGCCCTGGCCGCCGCTAAGGCAGAGCTCTTTGACCTGCAGGACGTCTTCTACGCAGATGGTTCCCGCTCGCTACTGGTCGTCCTGCAAGGGATGGACGCCGCCGGAAAAGACGGCACCATCAAGCACGTCCTTGAAGGCGTGAACCCTCAGGGGATCGATGTCCACTCGTTCAAAGCTCCCACGACCCTAGATCGAGCCCATGACTTCCTGTGGCGCCACGAGATCGCGACACCACCCCTGGGGATGATCGGGGTCTTCAACCGCTCCCATTACGAAAACGTGTTGGTCACCCGCGTCCACCCGGAGTATCTCTGGCCCGTAACTTCAGTCCCTGCGCCGAAGGACATTTGGGAACAGCGCTTCCAGGAAATCAACGACTGGGAGCGGAGGCTGACCAACCAGGGCACCATCGTCGTGAAGCTGTTCCTGAACCTTTCCAAGGAGGAGCAGGCAAGACGCTTCCTAGCCCGTGTCGACGTCCCGGAGAAAAACTGGAAGGTGTCGCTAACCGACATGGCCGAGCGCGCCTACTGGGACCAGTACATTGAAGCTTTCACTGACATGCTCAACAACACCTCCACGGCGTACGCGCCGTGGCACGTTCTGCCTGCCGACAACAAGTGGTTCCTGCGCCTGTCGGCGGTCTCAGTCCTGCTAGAGACTATGCGCCGCAGTGACCCCCAGTACCCGAAGGTCAGTGACGCCGACCGGAAACGGCTGGCCCAGATGAAGTCCGACCTCGAAGCCGGCGCCTAAGGGTCCTTCACAGCGAAGCACCCCACTGACTCCTAGGAACCAGTGGGGCGCTTTCAGTTTTGCGGAAATAGGTTAGGCTTCTTCCTCTTCTTCAAGGAGGTCGCGGACCTTGGCTGGGTCAATCGGGATGCCCGGACCCATCGTGGTCGACACGTTGGCCTTCAGGATGTAGCGGCCCTTAGAAGAAGAGGGGCGCAAGCGAAGGAGCTCCTCTAGCAGCGCCGCGTAGTTCTCGGTCAGTTGCTTTGCAGTGAAATCCGTGTTCCCAAGAACGACGTGGACGTTGGCGTGCTTGTCAACGCGGAACTCAATGCGGCCACCCTTGATGTCAGTGACAGCCTTCGCGACGTCCATGGTGACGGTGCCGGTCTTCGGGTTCGGCATCAGGCCACGAGGACCCAGGATGCGACCCAGTCGGCCAACTTTACCCATCATGTCCGGGGTTGCGACAGCAACATCGAAATCGGTGAAACCGTCAGCGACCTGCGCGATCAGCTCGTCGCCTCCGACGATGTCGGCGCCGGCCTCTTCAGCCTGGACTGCCTTGTCTCCGACGGCGAAGACCAGGACCCTAGCGGTCTTACCTGTGCCGTTTGGAAGAGAGACGGTCCCACGGACCATTTGGTCGGCCTTGCGGGGATCGACCCCAAGCCTGAAAGCACCTTCAACGGTGCTGGGGAAACTGGTTGTGGAGGTCTCCTTCGCCAGTTTCATTGCTTCTGCGGGCGTGTAGAGCGTACCTGGAACGATCTTCTCAGCAGCTGCCCGGTACTTCTTTGAGCGCTTTGCCATTCTGCTTTTCTCCTTGCAGTTGTGGTGAACGGGCTGCGCGGCCCTTCCACATTTTTCAGCTAGTTTTGGGTTCAGCCCTTGACCGTGATGCCCATGGAGCGGGCGGTGCCGGCGATGATCTTCTTCGCGGCTTCCAGGTCGTTTGCGTTAAGGTCAGCCATCTTGGTCTCAGCGATTTCAGTCACCTGTGCGTCAGTCAGCGAACCGACCTTGTCAGTGTGAGGAACGCCAGAGCCCTTCGCGACCCCTGCAGCCTTCTTGATCATCTGGGACGCGGGAGGCGTCTTCGTGATGAAATCGAAGGAGCGGTCTTCGTAGACGGTGATTTCAACGGGGATGATGTTGCCGCGCTGCGATTCGGTCGCAGCGTTGTAGGCCTTGCAGAACTCCATGATGTTCACGCCGTGCTGGCCAAGGGCCGGCCCCACGGGAGGGGCAGGGTTGGCAGCACCGGCTTCGATCTGGAGCTTGATTAGCCCAGCAACCTTTTTCTTCGGTGCCATATTTAGTGGGTCCTTCTCAGTGTTTCTGTGGCGCGCCCTGGGCACGCCTACCTGCGTCTTGCTCTCTCGGTAGAGGGCAACGGATGCACGCAAGGTGCAATCCTACCTGCTGGCTACGCGCGCCCTTTACCGTCGTGTTAGACGTCACTCCCTTACAACGAGTGTTACTTGTCGACCTTTCGAACCTGGTCAAACCCAAGTTCCATTGGGGTTTCACGCTCGAAGATTGTTACCAGCACCTTGAGTTTCTGGGTCTCAGGCATGATCTCGGAGATCTGGGCCGTCATGTCCTCGAATGGGCCATCCGTGACGGTGACGATTTCGCCAACTTCATAGTCCACGATCGGGGTGGCCTTCGCGGGCGCAGCGGCCTTCGCGTCTGTGCCTATCAGCAGGCCGGGGGCAAGCATGTCCACGACTTCGTCGACCTTCAGTGGGACGGGGTTGTACTGGTCTCCAACGAAGCCTGTTACGGCCGGTGTCTCCTTGACCAGGCGCCACAGTTCGCCATCCATCTCATCGTCAAAGCCGGTGCCGCGCATTTGGACGAGGACGTAGCCGGGAAAGCGAACACGTTGAACCTTCTTCCGAACCGTGTTCCTAATCTCAGTGACCTCTTCGAGAGGCACCTCAACACGGGGGATCAGTCGGGTCTTGTTCTGGTTCTCAATCCGCTGCTTGAGGTTCTGCCGAACTTTGCGTTCGTGCCCAGAGTACGTGTGAACGACGTACCATTCCCCGCCGTCATCAAGCAGTTCAGCGCGGAGCTTCTGGACCGGGTCCAGCTCCTCTGCGACTTCATCATCCGCAGGGCCGGCCTCGGTCTGAGCCGCCTTCGCGGTCTCTTCTTCGCCCGAGGGTGTGTCCTCTGTGTTTTCCATGCTTTAGTCTTCCTATTTGTCTTCAGTCACAACGCTTTGCTACCGGTCACCCAGCATGTCGGTGCCCTGGTCATCGGGGGCTCCGTCGGCATCCACCGCAGGCCCGCCCTCCAGGTATTCGTCTATGCCACCAATCGCTTCAACGTCCACGTCCATGTCCATGAACTCTTTGGGGTTTACGGGCGTCCTGGTTGACTCTTCAGCCTTGTCGTTTTTCTTCGACATGTCTTCCTCCGCTTCGGACCCTTGTAAAAGAAACCCGCCTAGCAGTTCTCTGCTGGCGGGCACTAGGTCGTTAGCCAAATACTAACTGAGAAAGCTCTCCGAATGCGAAGTCAACGACACCTGTGAAGGTCATCATCGCCGCGACAAAGACGATCACGACTAGGAAGTACATCCAGAGTTCTTCGCGTGAAGGGTAGTGAACTTTCTTTAGTTCAGCGACAACCTGTTTTACGAAGGTGATGATCCGCTCAAAGACGTTCGGTTCTTTGTTGCGTTCCTTCGTGTCACGGCTACGTGTTGCTTCGTTTTTGGTACGGTCTTTCGCCACGGGGGTTTTTGGGAGCTCCGGCAGAGAGTCCCCACCCGGAAGGCTGGTTGTCTGGCTCACGCGCTGCTCCGTTCAAACGAACTTTGATCCCACTGGCAGGGCAGGCGAGACTCGAACTCGCAACCGCCGGTTTTGGAGACCGGTGCGCTACCAATTGCGCCACTGCCCTACTTTTGCGTCGGCGACCACTGCGCCGCGCCCTGCCGATTGTAAACGGAGCGCAGACAACTGTCTAGCACGCGGCCTCCCCCAAACTTGTAAAACTCCAGCATCTCTCACGAAAATGGTCGAAGTCTGGCACTCTTGTCCTGTGAGCAAAACCTTGAAACATCGGGCATCTGCCCGCCTTAGTGCCATCGCCCCGTCCGCTACCCTAGCCATCGACTCGAAGAGCAAAGCCCTCAAAGCGAGTGGTGAACCTGTAATCAACTTCGCACCTGGCGAACCCGACTTTCCGACCCCGGAACCAATTGTCCAGGCTGCCCTCGCCGCCACCGCGGATCCTGCGAATCACAAGTACACACCGGCGGCAGGCCTGCTTGCTTTGCGCGAGGCCATCGCCGCGAGCGTTGGTGACTTCGGGGACGCCCCGCTGAGCCCGGCCGACATCATTGTCACCAACGGCGGCAAGCAAGCGGTCTACATGGCTTGTGCTGCCGTTATCGACCCAGGGGAAGAAGTCCTTCTTCCTGCCCCCTACTGGACTAGCTACCCGGAAACCATCGGGCTTGCGGGTGGGATCCCAGTCCCTGTGGTTGCCGGCCTTGACACTGATTACAAAGTCACCGTCCCCCAACTTGAAGCCGCCCGCACAGATAAGACTGTGGCGATGATTCTCTGCTCACCCTCGAACCCCACGGGCGCCGTCTACTCACCCGCTGAACTAAAGGCGATCGGAAAGTGGGCGGTAGATAAGGGCATCTGGATTATCTCTGATGAGATTTACGACAAGCTCACCTACGACGGCGCGACGTCAGAACCGGTCTGGCGCGTCTACCCCGAAGTCGCAAACCAGACGCTTGTCGTGAACGGCGTCGCTAAGTCCTACTCGATGACAGGGTGGCGCGTCGGTTGGCTTTTCGGCCCACCCGACGTCATGAAGGTCGCTCTGGCCCTGCAGTCGCACCTGTGTTCGAACGTCAACAACATTGCCCAGATGGCAGCCCTAGAGGCCTTGACGGGCGACCAAGAGCCCGTCGAAGAGATGCGCCGTGCGTTCGACCGCCGCCGAAAACTGGTGTTAGAAATGCTGGGGGAAATAGAGGACCTTGAAACGCCCACACCGCAGGGCGCCTTCTACGTCTACCCGTCCGTGAGCGGGCTGATCGGGAAAACAATCGCGGGCCGCAAGATCACCAGTTCAGCCGATCTTGCTGACGTCATCTTGGAAGAGGCCAAGGTTGGGGTGGTCCCCGGTGAAGCGTTCGGCACCCCTGGATACATTCGGCTTGCCTACGCGGTTTCGGATGAGGACATCGTGGAAGGCATTGAGCGCCTACAGAAGCTTCTGGGACCGGAAACCAGCTCGGTAAGCTAGGTCCACGCCTGTGGGAGAATAGGCCTATGGAACTAAAAAGCTCACTTGCAATGGGTGAGAACCCGAAAGGCTCGGTTCTCATCGCTCACGGTTTTGGAGAGCACCACGGCCGCTATGCCTCGCTGAAACGGGCACTGAATGAGGCCGGCTACGACGTCTGGTTCTTCGACTTCACCGGTCACGGGACCAGCCCGGGAGAAAAAGCCACGGTTGACGTTGGTGCCCTGATCGGCGAGCACCTGGTGGCACGTAAGGCTCTAGAAGACGTGGCGCGCACCGAAAAAACGTTCTTGTTCGGGCACTCGATGGGTGGGCTGATCACACTGGCGTCCACTCTGCTGTCACCCGGACACATCGACGCTGTCGCGGTCACCGGCCCTGCTCTTCGGCCTCTCCCCTCAGTTCCACTTTGGGCCGCGAAGATCGCGGCTCCCCTAGCGCGAGTGCTCCCCTTCTTGAAGTCGGTCGAACTAGATGACTCACTGCTCAGCCAAGACCCCGCTGTAGCTGAGGCTTACCGAGCCGACCCGCTTGTTTACCAAGGCAAGGTGCCGTTGCTGACGGGGACGACCATGGTGGTTCAGGGCGAACAGGTGATCCAGAACGCTCCTCTTCTCGCCAGACCCGTCTTCATAATGCACGGTGAAGAAGATGGTCTTGCGAACCCAGAAGGTTCCATCGAGTTCACTGAGAGGGCCGGGGACGACGTCGTCTTGGAACTAATCCCTGGCGGGTTCCACGAACTGCTGAACGAGCCAGACCACAAAACCTACGAATCGAATATTGTCCGGTGGTTTGATAAGTGGCGGAAGCAGTAAAGCAGAGGGATCTGGCAGAACTACCCAAAGCACACCTGCACCTGCACTTCACCGGCTCCATGCGTCCTGCCACGATGCTGGAGTTAGCCCAGGACCAGGGTGTCCGCCTGCCCCAACACCTGCTTGAACAAGACCCACTCACCGTTCCACCCGATGCACGCGGATGGTTCCGTTTTCAACGTTCGTACGATTCCGCGAGGGCACTAGTTCGTTCGGAGCAGGTTATGCGCCGGATTGTCCGGGAGGCAGCGGAAGACGAGCTGGCTGAGGGCTCGGTGAGACTGGAAATCCAAGTGGACCCCACCTCGTACGCCCCCTGGGTTGGCGGGTTGACCCCTGCGCTCGAAATTGTGCTTGACGAGGCGAAGTTGGCGAGCCGCGACACGGGTGTTGACGTCGGAGTCGTGGTTGCCGCGTCCAGACTGCGTCACCCGTTGGACGCGCGAACCCTGGCACGTCTCGCGTCGCATTACGTCGGTGACGGACCCGGGGAGGTGGTTGGTTTTGGGCTGTCGAACGACGAACGGATGGGGCAAACTTCTGAGTTCGCGAACGCTTTCCAAATCGCTCGCCGCGCCGGGCTCGCGGCGCTCCCCCACGGCGGTGAGCTACTTGGTCCCGGATCGGTCCGCGAAGTTGTTGGGCACTTGGCTCCCGCCCGGCTTGGACACGGAGTGCGTGCGGCCGAGGATCCGGAACTGCTGAAACGGTTAGTGGATGATGAGATCTCGTTTGAGATCTGCCCCACCTCGAACGTTTCCCTGGGAGTGTTTGCCGACCCGAAGGAAGTCCCACTGAGGCAACTGGTTGACGCGGGGGCCCGCGTAGCTCTTGGGGCTGACGACCCACTACTGTTCCGTTCACGCATTGTCGACCAGTACGAACTCGCAAGAAACGTTCACGGGTTCACGGACGTGGAGCTTGCTGAACTAGCGAAATCTAGCGTGGACGCTTCACTCTCCTCTGACTCAAAGAAAACCGAGTGGAAGGGCCAGATCGATAAATGGCTGGCCGACTGACACGAGGATCCGCGATCAGCAACGCGAAAAAGCTCTTCGGCGGACGCGGAGCAGTCTTTACTCCCAGTCGCGAAACACTCTGGGCCCTGAAGGACTGGGTCAGCGCTTGGGGGCACTCCGCGGCTATCCTCGCTCATCGCGCCCTGACTGGCAGCGGGCGACGCTCCCATCCGGCACGAGCCGCGGCGCAGGGTCCCGTCGCGGTGCTACTGCCAGGTGTGTGGGAACGCTGGGAGGTTCTTTCTAAGTGGGGACGCGCTCTAGCTGCAAACGGGTTTGACGTCCGCTTCGTCCCTGAACTGGATCTGCAGTTGGGTTCTTTAGAGAGCCTGGGGCAGGCCCTATCTGCTTTTTTGGAGGCGGGCGGGCTTGAAGACGTACTCGTGGTTGCGCACTCGAAAGGCGGTCTGGTCGCCAAAAAGACAATGATCGGCCCGCAAGGCTGGCGCATCAGGAGGCTCATCTCCTGTGGGACGCCCCACCAGGGGGCGCCGCTTGCTGCGCTTTCCCCAAAGGCGTTGAAGATGAGGGATCTGCGACCACAGGAGAAGCAGATCAGGGAACTTGCTTCAAGTACCGACGTGAACACTCGGATCGTTGCGATCCAAGCCAAGTGGGACCAGAACGTTCCTTGGATGGACTCTCTTCCCTGCGGGAAAGTGGTGACGGCGAATGTGCGCGGTCACCACAGGATTCTTCGTGCCCCGGAAACCTTGGCGTTAGTGGTCCGCTATGCCCTTAACTAAAAATCAGGTGGCACCAAGAGCAACAAGTGGGGCCAAGAGCACGATCGCCAATCCGACGGCGATGAACGCCGAAACGTCCAACCACTTCGACCTGCTCGCGTACCAGGGGCGACCGGGCCAGCCCGCACGCAGAATCCCCAGAGTCGCGACACCTACCCCCAGCCCCAAAACCGCACGGAACGGGTGGTCGGTGAGCGCCATGGCAGCGCTGAAGAGAAGGACCAGACCGCTAAAGACTGCGGTTGAAAGACCGAAGATGAGTGCCGCGCGCTCCGAAACACCCTCCGGCCGGCGTTCGGCGTGCTTGCGGTTGACGCTCATGACCCTATTCTGCCGCAGAAGATGTTTGGGCTTTGTTAGCCACCAGAGCTGCGGCCTTGCGGGCGAACGCGTGGCTGGCGGGATGCATAGCGAGCGCAACCACCGCTGCAGGGACCGCGAACTCCAAGACAACCAGGGGCCAGGCAAGCGGCATGGGCCCAACCCGCGACATCAGCTCTTCACCCAGGGCACCTGTAGCAAGAGCAAACCAAATCCCAACCAGGGCCGAAAAGAAAGCAGCCGCGGCGCCGAGGCGGACCAGAACCGTTCTGATGTCGATCTTGCGTAGAGTCCACCCAGACGCAACCCCGGTCAGGACGCCAGCACCTATCAGGAACAGCACGACAACGGCTCCCGGCGCGGTCTCCGGGACTAGAGCCGCGACTGGAAAAGCAGGGAGGTCGCCGGCCGCCACCGAGCTCGGGGACGATGGTAGCCCTCCAGAAAGGGAGAACCCCGGACCCGCGAGCCAGGACAAGCCCCAGGCTGCGAAAGTAGGGAGGTACATGAGCTGGACTGCTGAAAGCAGCCAGCCCGACAGGCCCTGCGCGCCGACAGCCTCCGAGATCTCGGTGACAGCCGGCCAAGAGTGAACGGTGGAGACGCCTACCGCTAGCAGGCCCACCACGCCCAGCGCTCCCAGCCACCTAAGTCCGAGTCGACACCCGCTCCACACTTTGGAGAAGCGCTGAACAACAGCTGGCCATTTTGAGGTTCTTGCTGCTGCAGCCCAAGAGGCAGCAACCACCGCAACTAGCGTCGCGCCGACCAGTAGCGCCCAAGCGTTGCTCTTGACTGGCGAGAAGAGAAGCAGAATGACGGCAGTACCGGCGAAGGTCGGAACAGCAAACCACTGCGCAGCAGGCTGTGATTCTCTCCCTTGGCGCAAAAGCAAGCGAAGCAACAGTATCTGCAGGATCGTCCAGAAGAGTGGGATGAGCGTGACCGGCAGCCCGCTCAGCGTCATGGGGGAGCCAAGCGAAAGCGCCCAGAAGCCCGCCCCAACCCCGGCAGCCTGAGACAGGTCCATCTCTTGCAGCCAGGGGTTGCCACTCTGTGCCAACAGGCCGTAGACGCCTAGCAGTGCCGGCACTGCCCAACCGAGCAGCGCAGCTTCAACACCACTGAGGCCGGCACGAGCCCAACCTTCGGGCATCTTCAAGACAACCGTGCGGGTTGAGCCTACCCGCTCCCGAAGAAGATACCTTTCTTGTGAGCTAGGGCCGTCCTCACTCAAGAGGCTGGCCGGACTCCGTCAGGCTCCGATAGGCGTCACGCGCAAGGTCGGCGGTCTGCGTCGGGGTTTTACCGACAGCGACGCCGACCTCCTCAAGAGCCACTTTTTTCGCCTCAGCAGTCCCCGCGGACCCGGTGACGATCGCGCCCGCGTGGCCCATGGTTTTGCCTTCGGGGGCCGTGAAGCCTGCGACGTAGCCGATCACCGGCTTGGTGATGTGGCCCGCGATGTAGTCCGCTGCCCGTTCCTCAGCGTCCCCACCGATTTCGCCGATCATGACAATCAGTTCGGTGTCGGGATCTTCTTCGAAAGCCTTGAGTGCGTCGATATGCGTCGTTCCGACAACGGGGTCCCCACCGATTCCGATGCAAGTGGAGAAGCCGATGTCACTGAGTTCGTACATCATCTGGTAGGTGAGCGTCCCGGACTTGGAGACCAACCCGATCGGGCCGGGTCCAGTGATATCCGCGGGCGTGATCCCAACGTTTGACTGGCCGGGGCTGATGATGCCAGGGCAGTTCGGGCCAATGACCCGCACCCCCTTGTCCAGAGCGTGCTGCACGAACATGACGGAGTCTGCTACCGGGATCCCTTCGGTGATCACCACCACCATGTCCATCCCTGCGTCAATTGCTTCCATCACCGCAGCTTTCGCGAACGCTGGCGGAACAAAGACAACAGAAACTGTCGCCCCTGTTTTGGCTTTAGCCTCAGCGACCGTCCCGTACACGGGAATCTCCACAGGTCCGGGCAGCATCAGACCTTCTGCTGCGCGGGGGCCATAGGGTTCAACGTCGAAGACCACTGCGGTCCCAGCTTTTCTCGGGTTGACGCCGGCGACGACCTTAGTGCCTGAAGAGAGCATCCGCGAAGTGTGCTTCATGCCCTCCGAGCCCGTCATGCCCTGGACGATCACCTTGTCCGCGTCGTTTAGAAAGATAGCCACTTACTGCCCCTTACTTCGCGGCCAGCTCCGCGGCAACCGCGGCAGCCTGGTCCATAGTTTCTATCATCGTCACCAGAGGGTTGTCTGCCTCTTCCAAGATCTTCCGCCCCTCGGCTACTCGGTTGCCGTCCAGGCGAACAACGATTGGTTTCGCGCCTGTCTCACCAAGAATGTCAAGCGCTTCGACGATCCCTTCCGCGACTGCGTCGCATGCGGTGATCCCACCGAAAACATTCACGAGACATGAACGAACCTGGTCATCCCCCAGCACTATCTCTAGCCCTGCTGCCATGAGTTCTGCGGAGGCACCCCCACCGATGTCCAGGAAGTTGGCGGGGGCAACCCCCAGCGGCTTCCCAGCCTGGGCAACCACGTCCAGGGTGGACATGACTAGGCCCGCACCGTTGCCGATGATGCCGACTTGCCCATCGAGGCGCACGTAGTTCAGCCCAGCTTCGGCAGCAGCAAGTTCACGTGGATCTTCCGCGACCTTGTCCGAAAGCTCGTGGTGGTCTGGGTGGCGGAAGTACGCGTTGTCGTCAAGCGTGATCTTGCCGTCGAGCGCCAGGATGATGCCATCCTCGGTTTGCACCAGAGGGTTCACCTCGACAAGAGTCGCGTCTTCGAGCTCGTAGAGGCGGTACAGGGATTCAAGGACAGGCGCTATCTTCTCTGCGTCAGCGGTCTCAAATCCTGCTTCTCCCAGAATGGAGCGCGCCACGTGGTCGTTGATACCGATCCGTGGGTCTAGTTCAACACGCGCTAGTGCTTCTGGACGTTCTTTGGCGAGCGTCTCAATGTCCATCCCGCCTTCCTTTGAGCAAAGGGCAATATTGCAGCGGGCTGCGCGGTCCAGGAGGATCGAAAAATAGTATTCGTCGGCTATTTCAGCCCCCTCCACGACCAGCACTGAACGGACCGTGTGCCCCTTTATGTCCATCCCCAGAATTTCCGTCGCGTAGCGTTCAGCTTCTTCCGGGCTGTTTGCCAGCTTCACACCGCCGGCTTTGCCGCGCCCACCAATCTTGACTTGCGCTTTGACCACGACAGGAAACACGCCGATTTCTTCGGCGGCTTTCCGTGCTTCTTCCGGCGTCGTTGCGACGATCCCTTGCAGGACAGGCACCCCGGCAGCATGAAAAAGGTCTTTAGCCTGGTATTCGTATAGGTCCACCCCGTTGTTCCCTTCCTCCCGGCCATCCCTTTGATTATGCCGTGCTTTCTCCCATGCGGCGCGCTAGCCACCCTAAAGCTTCTGGATCGGAGCCATTCGCAGGAGCAACCGCTTAGTACCAACCGGGAATTCGATGACGCCAACCTTCTGGCGCCCGGAATTCTCAGTGCTCACAACGACGCCTTCACCGTAGCTGGCGTGCATGACGCGGTCCCCGACCTTCAAGTCAAGCAGCGGAGTTTTGTCGCTGCTCCCACCCGCTAGCTTTCGTGGTTTGGACGCAGCCCCTTCCCGGCGCACCCCGGAGCGCATCACTGGTTTCTGGGCCTTCCATTGTCCCCGCCCGAAAGTTGGAGCAGAGTCGTCGTCTCCGTAACCGCCCCAGTCAGAATCACCGAAAAGGGAGGCAGCTTCCGATCTGGAACCCCAAAGCTGTGCTTTCGTCCCCGCAGAGCGCACCTCAATGACCTCTTCAGGGAGATCATCCAGAAATCTTGATGCCGGCATCTCTTCAGCCGCTCCCCAGGCGGAGCGCGTCGCTGCCCGGGTTAGGTACAGCTGTTTGCGTGCGCGGGTGATCGCTACGTAGGCCAGGCGACGTTCTTCAGCGAGCTCCGATTCAGAGTCCATGGAACGTTTGTGGGGGAAGGTCCCGTCCTCCATCCCCGTGACAAAAACGTAAGGGAACTCGAGCCCCTTCGCGGTGTGGACCGTCATCATGGTGACTTCGCCGCCGGCTTGTCCCTGGTCGGGCAGCTGGTCAGCATCCGCGATCATGGAGACCTTCTCCAGGAACGCCATCAGCGGCGTGCGATCCGGCAGGTCCTCCTGCTCCGGGTCCGGATCCCGGGTCCACTCGCCGAAAAACTCTTCAGCGCTGGACACTAGCTCAGCCAAGTTGTCTAGGCGTGAAGCATCCTGGGGATCCACCGAGGCTTTCAGCTGGTCCGTGTAGCCGGAGCCGTCCAGCAGGTCTTCTAGAACCTTCCCGGGACTCTCTCCCGACTGGTCTTTTGCCCGCGCCTCTTGAAGCAGGTTCCAGAGCTTCTCTGCTTCAAGTCGGGGCCTTGCCGCTAGCCCATCGATCTCCCTGGTCGAATCTTCCGCCGCGTCCGCGAGCGCCTCCCCAAAAGAAATCCCGTACCGCTCCGCATGCGCAGCGATCGCAGCCTGCGCTTTGTCACCGATTCCGCGCCTGGGCGTGTTGACGATCCGCCGCAAAGCCACCACGTCATCTGGGTTGACCGCTGCCTGGGCGTAAGCAAGGGCGTCCTTCACCTCTGCCCTCTCGTAAAACCGCGTTCCACCAACAATCCGGTAGGGGATTCCCGCGCGCCGCAACCGGTCTTCGATGGCGCGCGACTGGGCGTTGGTCCGGTAAAAGATGGCTACGTCACCCCAGGGGACACCCTTGTCTGAGAGTCGGTCAAGCTCAGCAACCACTAGCCGGGCCTCGTCATATTCCGTGTCGCCGACCTCAAGAACGACTTTCGCCCCGTCCCCTTCGTCTGTCCAGAGGTTTTTGGGTTTGCGGCCTTTGTTCTTTGAAATGACGGCATTCGCAGCCTGAAGAATCGACCCTGTAGAACGGTAGTTCTGTTCAAGGAACACGGTTCTCGCGTCCTTGTAGTCTTGCTCAAACTCTTCAATGTTTCGGATCGAGGCGCCCCGGAACGCATAGATGGATTGGTCTGAGTCACCAACAACGGTCAGCTCTCCGGGTTCAACCCCGTCGCTGCCATCCCCTACTAGCAGTCGGACAAGCACGTACTGGGCGTGGTTGGTGTCCTGGTATTCGTCGACCAGGATGTGCCTGAATCTGCGGTGTAGGTTCTCTGCTATCGCGGGATTTTCTTGGAGTAGGCGCACCGCCGTCATGATCAAGTCGTCAAAATCCAAGGCGTTCGCGGCCACTAGACGCTTCTGGTACTCCTTGTAGGCCGTCCCAACCATCTGAGAAATGGGATCGGAAGGTGCAGTCCGCAAGTATTCGCTGGGACCTACCAGCTCATTCTTGAGGTCAGAAATTCTCCCCAGAACGAACCTAGCGGAGAACCGTTTGGTGTCGACCCCCTGATCCTTCAAGACCATGGTGACCAGTCGTAGGGAATCCTGTTGGTCGTAGATGCTGAAAGTCGACTTCAGCCCGGCTGCACTGTGGTACCTGCGCAGTATGCGAACGCATGCGGAGTGGAACGTCGAAACCCAGATGCCTCTTCCCCCGGGAACCAGTTTCTGCACACGCTCCCGCATTTCGCCTGCCGCCTTGTTTGTGAAGGTGATGGCGAGGATGTTGCCCGGCGTGGCACGCCCAGTTTCCAGTAAGTGGGCGATCCGGTGGGTGAGAACGCGTGTTTTCCCAGAACCCGCGCCAGCCATGACTAAGAGGGGGGAATCCTGGTGGGTGACAGCTTCCTTCTGGGCGGGGTTCAATCCTTCAGCCGCGCCCCTCTGCGGGACCTGCTCTGGGTGCGGCCCGGGACCAGCATAGTAGCTCATTTGGAGACTGCTTCCTGTTTCTTTCTGAACGAATCAAGGACGTGGGTTGCGTCCATGAAAGAGAGCGTGGGGAGGTAGGCGTGGCCGATCGCAAGTCCGACTGCGGGCAGCGCCGTGACGTCTGGAACGGTCAGGTACATGGGGGCGTGGGTAGGGCGAAACTTGTTTTTGAAAGCAAGCAGTGAACGGAACCCGTAGGCGGGTTCCAGTGCGGCGCCGAGCATCTCTAAAACGACGTCAAGGTAGTGGGCCGAGGATCCTTGCGCCGACGCGTCCCCTTCAGCTTTTGCAAGAGGAGCCCCTGAAAGCGACAGCAGTTCGTAGCCCTCATTCTTCGCACGGAGGGCTGCTTCGGCTATGAGGTACTCCATGACTGGGCGGAACCCGCCTTCCAGCCGTCGCATAAAGTCGAGCGTCCATCCGGTGATCTGGGAGTCCCTGTAGATCGGCATCCAAGAGGTCACCCCGTGGACTTGGCCGCGCCCGTCAACAGCCAGCAAGAGAGCCACTTCGGGGTCATCTAGTTCTTCTAGGGAGCCTAGGGTGAAACCCATTTCGGGCAGGGGCTTGTCCCCCACCCACTGGTTTGAGATGGCTTCGATCTGCGCTCGATAGTTTTCGGAGCACTCACCCCAGGTTGTCCATTCGCTCTTGATGCCCTCTTTTTCGGCTCGGTTGAGCGCGGTGCGCACCCCCTGAAATTTCTTTCCTTTGAACTCCAAGTCAGCAAGGGGCAGCAGGGTTTCTTCCGCCACCTGCAGGCGCAGCCAGTCCCACTTGTCGGTGACGCACGTTGTGGAGCCGTGAACCGAGTAGAAGGCCGGAGTGAGGTCCTGTTCCACACAGAAATCAGTGAACTCTTTGAGTGCCCCCATTAGGTCTTCGGGGCGCGCGGCTGGATCTGACACTGTAAGCGCGACCCCGCCGGAGGCCCTGTAGGCGATTGCTGCTTCGAACTCGTTTGAGCGCCAGTAGTGGTTCCCTTTCCAGGTGCCCATCCAACCCAGGCTCCCCGCGCCTGTGACCTTGAGAATCCGAACGTATTCGGCACGCCCGATTGTGCTTGGAAGGACCTTGCGTGAGAACGACCAGAGCACCCCTAAGACGCCCACCAGCCACGGGACGATGGGCGCCCACTCCAGGATGATCATCATGGCGTGGTTTTCTAACACCGCCCCCGGCGAAACTATCGACAGCATGGACGAAGGCAGCAGCCGGATGAGGAAGTCCACAGCGATGACCCCCGCGGCTTCGAACGCGAAGAGAGTCCCGCGGAAGATGATTCCAAGCACGACAGCGACGGCCATGGTCCCACCGGTGGCCCCAAGCAGAACCTTCCAAAATCTTCGGTAAGTCCCAGGGCGAGCGCGGACGGTGAAGAGCCTTGACGAGCCAGCAACCAGCCAGACCAGGATCAGCGGTACGACGATCGGGATGATGAAGCGCGCGGTTGGCGCGCCAGATTCGGTGAAGCCCAGCAGTGTTGAGGCCTGGGACCAGCTCTTCACCAGGGTCCGGAGCCGCACCAGGTGAAAGATCGCCACAAGGGCGGTCGTCCCCTGCAGCGCTATCGTCCCCCACATAGCCGCCCGCCTGCCGCCCCTAAGCCCCCACGCCAAAGCGAGCTGCATCAGGAGCGGCATAAGCACCAGGATCTTCGATCCCCAGCCCGCAGATTTCAGCAGGTAGGTGTAGTGGGCACACTGCCCTTCTAGCCCGTCAAGCGAACAGAGGGCGGCGACATTTTGCGCTGAAAGCTCATGGGAAACAAAGTCGTACCGAAGCGAACTGAGTGCACCGATGGAGCCGGGTGAACTGAGGGAGACCAGCACCCCAACCACCACCCCGGCAACGACAAGCGCAACTAGCACCCGCCCTTCGAGCCGGCGCCCTGGCAAAGTCCGTTCGTCCCGGAGCTTTGCCCAAAGAGCAAAGCCGATTCCCCAACCGATTAGCGCTGACGCCGAAGCAGCGAGCGCGTCAAGAGTTCCAGCGAAACCGAAAAGGACCAGGAGTAGCGAGCCGACTGTCACCTGTATCCGCCTGCGCCACTGCACCGGAACTCTGACGGAAACGGCCATGACGACTCCCACCAGGAACACTCCGGTTCCCGCAATGTCCTGGCTATGTAGCAGATCCCCCCACGTAGGCGCGGCTACTGCGATGAGTCGGGCTGACCCAAGGGCTGACAGTGTCGCCAGCCAGTAGGAGACTAGTCCGATGCTTAGGTAGCGAAGAGAGCCCATCAGCTTTTCAGTCATGACGCCGACGCTGAGTAGGGCAGTCACGTCGACCAGAACGTGAAGTGCGTCAGTTGTCCAAAACATCGAACTGAAGATTGTCCACCAAGGGTGCCCAAACCCCGCAGAAACATATGGGGCCATCTGAGCATGTCCAAGGACTTCGGAGACCCCAAACAACGTAGCGAGGGCCGCCGCCAGAACCAGCGACACGGGCCCTGCGGCTAGCCACTTTCCCACGGCCTGCAAGGAACTCCGGAGGTGGGGATGGAGCCGGTCTACGCCGTTGTCCGTAGTTTCGGTGCTGTTCAACTAGGTTCCTGCAAAAGGGTCAGGTGGAGGATGACTCCCGAACTCTACCGGAGCCCTCCGGCGCGAAGCGGGCACCTGCGACCCGCAGTGGAAAACTCCCATATGGGAACCTCCATTGCAGCGCCCGTGAGTAAGACACTGAACAACCCAGCGTGCTGGCTGAGATCCTTGCGGCGACTAGAATCAGACCGCGACAACCGGTTGCAGCATTTCCCCCAATGATCGCGAAGGTGGCGATGAAGATACCCGCACAAAGGAGACCGGCTTTCCTTGTGATGCTGCGCTCCTTCGCAGCGCGCCGCTGGGGTTTGCTGGGCCCTCTCATCTCGGTTGCAGCCAGCTCTGTTCTCCTTGCTTTTTCTCTTGCCGGTCTCTGGGGCGCGTGGTTGAGCGAGTGGAGAGCTCCGCTGGCAGTGTTCGTAGCTTCCGTTGCCTTAGCGCAGGTCTGGCTGGTGCTACGGCCCATCGCAAGTGCGGAGAGCTACACCTTCCACCAGCTGGAAATGCAGGGAGCGACCCAGACCAGCCTTAGCAGTGCCGCCGGCGCGTTAGGGGGCGTCTTCGCTGTCCTTGCGTCGCTTCCCACTTTGCCCGTGCTCCTGGCGGTGCGAAATCCGCTAGCCGACATCGCTGGACTGTCGCCGGAGGCAAGTGGCCCCAGCGCCGAGCACCTCGTGTTCCTACTGTTCCTAACGTCTTTGGTGCTGGTCGCACTTGTGGCGGCCTTAGCGGGGGCGGTACCTCTGCCTTGTCAGCACCACCGCGTGTCCGCGCGGGCGGTCTGGGGGACGGCGTTAGCGCTCCTCGGTTTGGAGGCAATAACCGCAGGCTCTGGGCGTTGGTTCGCTTTTGCGAGTGAGACGTTTTCTCTAGGGACTGCGCTGCTAGTCCTGGGCCTTGTGCTCGCAGCACCGGCCGCCTACGTCTTGCCAGCCCAACTGTTGAGCCGCCTAACCCGGAGAAAGCAAGGCGGCACTGGCGCAGCTTCGCCCTGGTCTGCATCACCCGCCCTTGGGGAGGCAGCAGCCGCAATGGCTCTGGCGTTGGCGCTCAACACCTGGGTCCTCGCAGGCCCGCACGCTGAAGGAACCTCAACGGCAATCGCCTGGAAGACCGCTTTCTTCTTCACACTGGGCTACGCTCTTGCAGTCACCTTCTGGGCAGTTTGGCCACTTACCCGGGGCGGAGAGCAAAGCTACGGGCGCTTGTGGGCTCTCGGCGCTGGCACCCCAGCGATCTTGCGGCTGGCTCTGCGCCAGTCTCTACCCGTTGCTTTGTTTCAGAGCGCTGGTGGAACCGCCCTAGGCGTGGGGCTCGCTTTCGCTCTACGCAACTACTCCGTGCCGGGCCAGCAAACAGGCACCCCGCTTGCGGACCTCTGGCCGCAGGTCGCGTGCCTCGCTGGCGTAGCTTTCGTCGCGTGCGTGGTTGTGTGGGTTCTGGCGGCTTTGTCAGCACGCTTCGAACCCGGGCAGTGAAATCCCAACTACATGTCTGAGTAACGCGCCAGTTCTTGCTCGACTACCTCTGGACCCAGCTTCTGGAAAACCGCTACGGGCTTAGGAATGGGGGTTCCGACCGGAACCCCCCGGCTTTCCCACTTTGGCACCCCCTTGTAGTCACCTGTGATCACGGGGTACCTCTTCGTGGTGGACCGTAGCTCATCTTCGGGAGCAACGTTGATGGCTGCCCCTTCTTCAGCACCGATCTCGCCAGTGTCTATGGTCTCCTCAACCCATTCGATCCGCGGCATTGGCGCGATGTCTCCGCTGCCGCCCATCACTTTGTCGACCGCGTTCGCAGCGTGGGGCAAGAACGGTGCGAACATGATGTTGAGGTCAGCGACAGTCTGGGCGAGCACCCAGAGGATGGTCCGAAGTCGCGGTTCTTCTTGCTCGCTCTTCAGTTTGAACGGTGTCGTCTCCGCGATGTAGCGGTTCACATCCCCCACTAGTCGCATGAGCGTGGATATCGCGGCCTTTTGATGGTGGGCGCGGATCAGGTCGCCAACCGCGATAAAACCGGACTTGACCTGGTCAAGTAACACCCGGTCGATCTCAGAGAGTCTATCCGGCTCGGGGACCTCCCCGAACCGCTTGTGAAGCATGGTCGCCGTGCGGTTTACCAGGTTCCCCCACCCGGCGACCAGCTCGTTGTTGTTTCGGCGCACGAACTCTTCCCACGTGAAGTCGGCATCGGCTGTCTCTGGGCCGGCTGCACTGATGAAGTAGCGGAGGGCGTCAGGCTGGTAGCGCTCCAACATGTCCCTCACGTAGATCACGATGCCGCGCGAGGTAGCGAACTTCTTGCCTTCCATAGTAAGGAACTCAGAGGACACGACCTCCGTCGGCAAGTTGAGTTCACCAAAGTCTCCGGGCTTGCCCCCCTTGTCACCTTTCCCGTTGTAAGCAAGCAGTTCGGCGGGCCAGATCTGCGCGTGGAAGACAATGTTGTCTTTCCCCATGAAGTAGTAAGAGAGCGCGTCTTTGTCGTTCCACCACTTCCGCCACGCTTCCGGGTCCCCGGACCTCTTCGCCCACTCGATCGACGCCGACAAGTAACCGACGACAGCGTCAAACCAAACGTAGAGCCGCTTGCCAGTCTGCTCTTCCCACCCGGGGACCGGGATCCCCCAGTCGATGTCACGTGTCATGGCGCGCGGCCGCACGTCCTCCATGAAGTTCATGGCGAACTGGATGACGTTTGGCCGCCACCCCGCGACTTCCCTGCCCATCAGCCATTGGATCAGGTCCGCAGAGAGCGCCGGCAGATCCAGGAAGTAGTGGGTCGTCTCTTTAAACTCAGGGGTCTCCCCGTTGATGGAAGACCGAGGATCAATCAAGTCCGTTGGGTCCAGCTGGTTCCCACAGTTGTCGCACTGGTCGCCGCGCGCCCCCGCGGAGCCACAGATGGGGCAGGTGCCCTCGATGTAACGGTCGGGCAGTGTCCGCCCGGTCGAGGGAGAGATCGCCGCGAGCGTTGTCTGCTCAATCATGTAGCCGTTGTCGCGCACAACTTCGAACATCGCCCGCGTCACTTCGTGGTGATTCACGGTCGTCGTCCGGGTAAACAAGTCGTAAGAGAGCCCTAGTTTCACCAGGTCTTCTACAATGATTTGGTTGTTCTTGTCCGACAGCTGCTCCGGGGTTAGCCCCTGCTTTTCAGCTTCCACCAGGATTGGCGTGCCGTGTTCGTCAGTGCCGGACACCATCAGCACGTCGTGACCCGCCATTCGCGCGTAACGGGCAAAGACGTCCGAGGGAACACCGAAACCCGCGACGTGGCCTATGTGACGAGGTCCGTTCGCGTACGGCCATGCAACAGCAGCAAGAATATGACTCATGCTCCAAGCCTAGTTCCCTTCAAGCCCCTACTAAGTCCTTGGCGGGCCCGAACCTTCTGGCGCTAGGCTTAGGAGTGAACAGCAACTGCTCGCGCTAAAGCGCAAGGAGGGCAAAATGCCAAGGGCACTAGTTATTGTCGACGTCCAACCAACGTTCTGTGAGGGCGGTGCTCTCCCAGTTGAAGGTGGGAACCGGGTCGCAAAGGACATCGCACGCTACGCTTTGCGGAACGCCGACGACTACGACCTTGTGGTCACAACCCAGGACTGGCACGTCGACCCGGGTGAACACTTCTCCGACACTCCCGACTTCGTTGACACCTGGCCCCCTCACGGCGTTGCCGGTACTGATGAGGCAGAACTGCACCCAGCGTTGGAACCGGTTCCAGTCGACTTCATGGTGAAAAAGGGCGAATACGAAGCCGCATACTCAGGTTTCGAAGGTGCTTGCCCCGACGGCTCTTCTTTGGAAGAACTGCTTGACGAAGAGGGCATTGATGAGATCGACGTTGTCGGGCTAGCGCTTTCTCACTGTGTTAAGGAAACCGCGCTTGACGCCACAAAGCTCGACTGGCTGAAACAGATCCGCGTGCTAACCGACCTCACGGAGCCCGTCTCCCCTGAACTTGGGGAGGCCGCACTGAAAGAGATGGGTGAAACCCGCATCGTGCTCGTCGAATCAGGCAGCTGAACGGACGCCCCCTTGGCCTCTTGCGACTAACCTGAAAGGGAGCACCCAAGCTAGCCTGGACGGTCTCCAGGCTAGCTTCGAGCCAGGAGTGAGTTGCCATGGAATCTCCCATCGCCATCGTCATAGGCGTGTTTGTCGCTGTGGTAATCGCTGGAATCTTGATTCGCTTCCTACTGAAACGCAGGCGGGCACGAGCCGCCCAAGATTGGGCAAATGCCAGGGGTTGGGGCTTCTCGCCAGAAGACCTCTACCTGCCTGCGCAGTTGATCTCCCGCCCCTTCCGTGGGAACCGTTCAGGGAAAACGGTGAACGTTGTTAGTGGACCCCGCGGCCAGTTCACCGCGCTTTCAGCGGAGTACCAATATCTCGTGGACAGCACTGATGACCACGGAAACACCACCACTTCGACGGCCTACATTTCGGTGGCCGGTCTGCAGCTGGCCCCACCCCGAGCACAACTGGTCGTTGTGCCCCGCACTGTTTTTGGTCGCATGGGGAAAGCGGTGTTCCGCGGCGACTTTACAACAGGGAACGAAGAATTCGACTCGGCTTTCAAGGTTGAGCTAGCCGGCAATGCGGGAGCTCAACAGCTGACACCACAGGTTTTGGACTACTGCTTGGCGAACAGGAAGTCTCCCTTCGCCATCAACGGAGACTGGGTGTTCACTTGGAAAAAAGGGAAGCGAAATCTGAACAAGGTTGAGCAGCAGCTGCAGTACCTTGAGGGACTCGTGGGGAGGCTACCCTATGCCCAACCCGCCCAGCAGTATCCCGCCGCGCCCTTCCCTGCTCCGCCTGCTCAGCAGTTCCCTGCTCCGCCCGCTCAGCAGTACCCTGCTCAGCAATACCCCGGCCAGCCCGCTCAGCCCGGCCCGTGGCAGTAGCCGAACGCAGGACAGAGCCCGGGACTGGGCTCAGCCTTGAGAAGGCCCTCAGACCTTAGAACGCAGTTTCAGCGCCAGCTCCATGAGCTGGTTTTTGCGGACTCCACTTTGCTCAGCAACCGCCGCTGCAGCGTCCTTCAGCCGCAGCCCTGAGTCAGAAGCTAGCTCTAGCACTTGGCGCGCAAGAGCTTCCAGGTCCGCCGGACCTTCCACCGAACGGTCGAAGCCACCAATGACCAGTGTCACTTCACCCAAGACTTCGTTCTTCGCTGTGAGCGCCGCAAGGTCACCCAGGCTCCCCCGCACAACCGACTCATACGTTTTGGTCAGTTCGCGGCACAGGGCGGCCGGTCGAGCGCTACCGAAAACCTCAACCAGGTTCGCTAGCGTCTGAGCAGTCCTACGCGGTGACTCAAACAAGATGATTGTCCGCGGCTCCGACGCCAACGAAGCCAGCACGCGGTGCTGCTCAGACTTCTTCCTGGGCAGGAAACCTTCGAACACAAACCGGTCCGTCGGCAAACCTGACACGCTCAGTGCAGCAAGTGCTGCGCTTGGCCCAGGCAGTGGCACAGTCCGCACCCCGGCACCCTCAGCCAACTTCACCAACTGGAAGCCGGGGTCGGAAACAGTGGGGGTTCCCGCATCAGAGACGACAAGCACCGTGTCGCCTTCCAGGGCCCGTTCCACGAGCCACGGACCTTTCTCTGATTCGTTGTGGTCGTGCAGCGGGACAACCTGCGCCGCAACCTCAATCCCCAGTCGGGAACAAAGATTTCGGAACCGCCGCGTGTCTTCCGCCGCCACCAGATCCGCAGTAGCGATCGCGTCACGGAGCCGCTGGCTCGCGTCCCCTGGATTCCCTATCGGCGTCGCCGCCAACAAGATCTTCCCTTCCCGGGCGTCCTGCTGTGCGGCATCGTCCGAACCTACGACTTCCCCGGAATCTTCGCTTTCGTCCACGCTCAAACCCTACCGAATCCGCCTCCGTAGCCGCAGTGAGCGGCGCACCAAGCGGCGGTCAGGCCACCGATGCGCGGCCGAAACGGACGGGCTCCGTGTTGCTAAGGCGCAAGCGATCAGTCGTTGTTCGCGCTCGCCTCTGCTGTGTCAGAAACGACGGAACTCGTAGTGGACCCCGCTGTAGTTGGTAAGCGGACTAATGGTCACACCAGTAGAAGGGTTAGACGCGTGGATGATCTGGCCGCCACCAATGTAAATGCCGACGTGACCGGACTTCACGAACAGGTCGCCGGGCTGTGCATCCGCGTGGGAGACGGGAGTCCCAGCGCCCCACTGTGCAGACGAACTGCTGGAGAGCGAAATACCGTGCAACCCGTAGATGTAGGAAGTGAAACCCGAGCAGTCGAACGAGTTCGGGCCCCTGGTCCCCCACACGTAGGGGTAGCCCAGGTACTGCATCGCGGTCGCGACCACGCTGCCCATCCGGGCGGGTGGCGGGTTCGTGTTAACCACAGCGGACCTAACCGCTGAGCGGCTGACCGCCGACTGAACCACGGGCTCGGGCTCGGGAGCAGGCGGCTCCTCGGCCTTCACCTCAAACGTGTCCCCCGAATCCCACTCAATGTCCAAAGAAACCAGAGTTCCAGTGGATGGGGTTTCAAGATTTGCCGCGAAGTCCGTTTCCGGCGCGGTCGGTGCGGTCGCAGGCGCGAGGGCTGTAGCAGTCGACGCAACGGCAGCTGTAGCAGCTAGCCCGGTCGCTGAAACGATCGCGACACCCCTGCGGCTGAAGCGTCCAAAAGCACCAGGAAAATCGCTGATGGGCGTCTGCACCCTGGATGCAGAACGGTGTCTCACACTGACTACTTGAGTCATAGAGCAGCTCCTAGCGGCGCCTAGAGGCGACGGAAAGAGTTGACGTTGAACCAGCTGAGCGGCACTACCTGAACGCTCTTGCCAGGGCGAGGGGAGTGGACCATCTGTCCGCCTCCAAGGTAGATGCCGACGTGTCCGCCGCCATTCATGATGACCAAGTCGCCCGCTTGAGCGTCAGCGTACGAAACACCGACACCAACGCCCCACTGGGCGCTTGCGCTGCGCGGCAAGCTGATCCCGTGAAGGCCGTATACGTAAGAGGTAAACCCAGAGCAGTCGAAGCCTGCCGGAGTGGTCCCGCCGTAAACGTAAGGAACTCCAAGGAACTGCAGAGCAGTAGCAGCAACGCTGCCAAGGCGTGCGGCGGGCGGGGCCTGAACCACCGCCGAAGCCCGCTCGTTTGAGCGGCTCACAGTAGCGGCCGGGGCAGCTACTGGTTCGGGCTCGGGTTCGGGGGCGGGAGGCTCTTCAGCTTTCACCTCAAAGGTGTCGCCGGAATCCCACTCCATGTCCAAGGAAACAAGTGTTGCAGAGCCGCTGGCCTCAAGGTTTGCGGCAAAGTCTGAGTCTGCGGCTGTCGGGGCCGCGGTCGGCGCAAGCGCCGTAGCTGTGGATGCAACGGCTGCAGTGAGCGCAATACCTGTAGCTGACGCTACAGCGACGCTGCGCTTGCCGAATGCACCGAAAGTATCTGAAATGTCGTCGAAAGGCGTAAGTACCTTGGCGCCGTCGCGGTGACGGGCAGACAATAGATCTGTCACTAACCAACTCTCCTGTTAAAGCCTACGAAGTGAGCTGTCGGGTTAGGGCCGGAGTGCCCCGTCCTGGTGGACTTAACCCCAAGACCCAGAATCTGGGCCAGAAGTGGTTCCCCCGCTCCGCACCTGTTTTCTACGCTTCCCCCGGTGGTGCGAACTCGGCTGCCGCGGGCGCGGACCGGAACATGAGGTCCCGGTCAAGACGATGGTACAGATGTTAAAACCAATTGTCACGAAGATGTAACGCCGAACAAGTCACAGAGAGCGGTCAGGCGACGATTTAGGCGAGTACTCCGAACAAATGGGGGGTGTAGAGGGGAGAAAGTCCTAGGCTTTCTGGTTCCTGCTCCCGATCCTCCTTCGTCCAAATGGTGGGAAGGTCACCGTCCAGCTTGAAGTTGACCACGGACCCGGGGCGCAAACCCATCCGCGACAGCTTTTCCAGAAGTAATCTCTCCGCTTGGATCGGTTCGCCTATCCGGGTGATCCTGATGTTGCCCTCGCTGTTTTCCTCTAGGAGGCACTCGAGACTGCGTTCCTCAGGGTTCGTCCGAGGAAGAAGCCGGGTTTGAGGCTGCCCCGCAGTGGGGAGCGGGATGGGATTCCCATAGGGATCGGTTTCGGGGTCGCTCAGCAGAAGCCTGAGCTTATCTTCCACCTCACTGGACATGACGTGCTCCCAGCGACACGCCTCATCGTGAGCGTCAACCCAATCAAGCCCAATCACGGAAATCAGTAGGCACTCGGCTAAGCGGTGCTTTCGCATCACTTCGCTGGCAACGCTCAGACCCTCTGGCGTGAACTCAAGTCTGCGATCATCCCTAACCGTCACTAGGCCGTCACGTTCCATCCGGGCCACCGTTTGAGAAACGGTGGGTCCCGAATGTCCAAGGCGTTCAACGATCCTGGCGCGCATGGGGACGACCCGATCTTCAACCATCTCGAAGATTGTCTTGAGGTACATCTCTGTCGTGTCGATCAGGTCAATGCCTGCCACTGCTGCCCCCTGACTCTTCCCCTGGCGGCTGCGCCCATCGCATCGCTATCTTTCTGACCGCTGGTCTGATCAACGATACGTGGGAGGGGCGACCCGCGGGCGCAGACCCGGCTTGGCGTCCGAAAGCTCTAGGCTTCAGTCGTGAAAGAAACGCTGATTGTTCCGAAGACCCTACTCCCTGCTGACGGCCGCTTCGGTGCTGGACCGTCAAGGATCCGGGGCGCCCAGGTTGATGCCCTTGCAAGCGCCCCAGAGCTAGGAACCTCTCACCGAGCAGCTCCCGTAAAAGCACGCGTTCAGAACATCCGTGAAGGACTACGCGAACTGTTTTCGCTACCGAGTGGTTTCGAAATCGCGATCGGGAACGGCGGCGCCACTGCCTTCTGGGCGGTTGCAGCGACGTCGCTGGTGCGAGAAAGCGCCAAGTGCGCGGTGTTCGGTGAGTTCGGGGCAAAGTGCGCGGCAGATTGGGCGGCTGCCCCGTGGCTCAGCGTCGAAGCTGTTGAGGCTCCCCCTGGAGCCCTCAGTGAAGTGCGTGACGAAGTCGGTCAAGCCGACGTCTACGCGTACCCGCAAAACGAAACATCCACCGGCGTTGCTTCGCCCCTGTACAGGGGCGCGCCGGGAGAGGCCTTGACTGTCGTCGACGCCACGTCGATCGCCGGGGCGACCCCAGTCGACTGGGACCTGATCGACACCTACTACTTCTCTCCCCAGAAGTGTTTTGGCAGCGACGGCGGCCTTTGGCTTGCCGTCATGTCCCCTGCCGCAATAGAGCGGGCGAAGGAATTGGACGGAGCAACCGGGCGCTACATGCCGTCATTCCTGAACCTTGCGTCAGCCCTGAAGCAATCGAGCGCAAACCAAACACTAAACACGCCGGCCATCGCGTCCCTGATCCTGCTGGATGAACAAGTGAAGTGGCTGCTTGAGCAAGGGGGCTTAGCGGTCGCTGCTGAATCCTCTCAGTCTGGCGCAGACCTGGTGGCGCAGTGGGCGAAGCAGCGACCTTGGGCTGAGCTATTCGTAAAGGATCCTGCCTGGCGCTCCCCTGTCACCACAACGGTCGACCTGGCTCCTGAACTACCGGTAAAAAAGGTGTCAGGCATTTTGCGGGCCGCCGGAATAGTCGATGTTGACGGCTACCGAAAACTAGGGAGAAACCAGCTGCGGATCTCAACCTTTCCCTCTGTCCCAAACTCAGACGTCCAATCCCTATTGGATTCGATCGACTGGGTTGCAGAAAGACTTCTCGAAGAGCACTGAGCGCAGGGGTAAGACCTACTCTTTGGATTCCGTCTCTTCCAGCGACTCTTCAGCAGACTCGCGCTCCTCCGCGCTCAAGGGAGCGTCCGGAAGAGAGTGTGAAACTTCCTCACTAAATTCCTCGGGGACCTTCAGTTTTAGGTGCCCGGTGATCCGGTCTCGCTGCAAGCGGATGTCCAGCTGGAGGTAGCCAACCAGTGCGACACCCACGGCAACCAGGATGGAAGCTACCCCACCCACAGCCATGGACCAGCGCGCACCGAACTGTTCGGCAACCCAGCCGATCAGAGGCGCACCAAACGGGGTGACCCCAAGGAAGATCATGGTGTAGAGAGCCATGACCCGACCTCGGAACTTGGGTTCGGTCGTGATCTGGACCGCGGCGTTGGCACTAGCAATCAGAGTCTGGCTCATTATGCCGACAGGTATCGCAAGGACAAGGAACCAAATGTAGGTCGGCGCCAGCGACAAGAGCGTTAGCGCCGTCCCAAACAGAAACGCTGAAATCACAATCAGTCGAAGCCTGGGGCGACCACGCCGAGCCGCCATCAGAGACCCACCGATGGCGCCCACCGCAAGCGAAGTGCTCATTAGCCCGTACCCGCCCGCGGGAAGCTCATAGACCTCCGTCGCCATCATCGCTGACGTGAGCTGGAAGTTGAGTCCCAGGAAGGAAACAACGCCCACGATGATCAGGATGAGGATGATGTCGCCGCGGTTCCTCACGTAAGTGATGGCCTCGCGAAGCTGGCCCCTCTCGCGGGGGATGGCTTCCGGCCTATCCAACTCCCCAACGCGCATCAAAGAAAGGGTGAGAACGGGGACGGCAAAAAGCCCTGCGTTCACGACGAACACCCAGCCGATGCCAACCCAGTCGATGACGAAACCTGACAGTGCGGGACCCAGCAGTCTGGCGAGATTGAACGCCGTTGAGTTGAGGGCGATCGCGTTGGTGAGAGATCTGATTGGCACCAGCTCCGACACAAAAGCTTGCCGGACGGGGTTGTCGAACGCAGAGATCGCTCCACCAAGAACCGCAAATCCGTAGACGACCCAGAGGCTAACCAGGTCGGTCAGAATGAGCGCTCCGAGCGCAAGGCCCAGAAGCCCGGTGAGCGCCTGGGCGGCCTGCAGGAGGAACCTTCGGTTGACCCTGTCGGCCACCACTCCCGCCCAAGGAGACAGGATCAGAACCGGCAGGAACTGCAGGGCGGTTAGAATCCCGACTTCGACGCCGCCGCCGGGCGTCAAAACCGTTAAGACCAACCAGCTCTGAGCGATTCTCTGCATCCACTGCCCGGACGCGGCAAACAGGTTGCCTACGAACCAGAGCCGATAGTTGTAGTGCTCCAGAGACTGGAAGGTCTTTGACAAGTTTGGTTAGAGCTCCAAAAGGTTAGCCGCCGATGGCGGATTGGATTGGTCCTAGAGCGAAGTAGACGACAAACATGATGGAAACGATCCACATCAGGGGGTGGACTTTCTTCCAGTTGCCCTTCGCTACCTGGATAACAGTGTAGAACACGAAGCCCGCGCCGATTCCAGCAGTGATCGAGTAGGCAAACGGCATTAGGGCAATGGTGAGGAACGCGGGGATAGCCAGGTCGGCGTCCCGCCAGTTGATTTCCGTCACCTGCGTCATCATCAGGAAACCCACGAAGACTAATGCGGTCGAAGCTGCCTCCGCCGGAACTAGCGTGACTAGCGGTGAAAGCACGATGGAGACAAGGAAGAAAGCGCCTGTGAAGACGGACGCTAAGCCAGTTCGGGCGCCATCGCCGACCCCCGCCGTCGACTCCACGTAAGCGGTGTTCGAGGAAACGCCGCCCAAACCGCCTGCAATCGCGCCTAGCGAATCGATGATAAGGATCTTTCCCGAGTCGTGAGGAGCGCCGTCCTCATCCAGCAGATCCCCCTCTGCGCCCACCGCGACCATGGTGCCCATCGTGTCGAAGAAGTCAGCAAGCATGAGGGAAAAGATGAGTAGCAGGACGGGAAGCCAGCCAAGCTTCGTAAACGCGCCGAAGAAGTCAATTGCTCCAAGAGTGGTGAAGGACGGTGCCTGAATCAGCGACCCGGAAGCCTCAGGAACGGAAGACGCCCACCCTCCTGGCGCGTCTTCACTGAGAACCGGAAGCTTAGCGATTGCCTGTGTGATGAACGCAACCACCGTGGCGACTGCAATGCCGATCAGGATCGCACCCTTAACACCTCGCGCGTAAAGCACGACAATGACGATGAGTCCGACCAGAAACACAAGCGAAGGCCACCCGACAAGTGAGCCGCCTATCCCAAGTTCAACGGGGGTGCCACCGGCGGGGCGGACGATTCCTGCGTTCACCAGGCCAACGAACGCGATGAAGAGGCCGATTCCAACAGATATCGCGCTGCGGAGCTGCTTAGGAACAGCCCTGAAAACAGCTTGACGGAATCCCGTCAAGACCAAGACCAGGATCAGCACGCCCTCCCAGAACACCAGACCCATCGCCTCCTGGTAGGTGAGACCCAGGCCAAGACCTAAGCTGAACGCAACGATCGCATTCAGCCCCATGCCGGCGGCCATGGCGATCGGGAAGTTCGCGAACAGTCCCATGGCGATTGTGAGAAGCCCGGCAACCAGCGCCGTGCCTGCGGCGATCGCGGCCTCGTTGATGTTAGAACCTTCGCCGACGTTCTGGATCAGAATCGCGGGGTTCAGGATCAGGATGTAGGCCATGGTGATGAACGTGACAAGTCCACCGCGGAGTTCCTGACCTACCGACGTGCGGCGCTCAGTCAGCTTGAAAAAGCTGTCTAAGCCACTGTGCTTTGGAGATTGGGTTTGTTTGGCAACTGTGTTTTTCTGATTACTCACCGTCACAGTGTGAGTCGGACGCGAGCCAGTGCGTCAGCTGGCCCGCTATTCGGGCCCAGTCAGCAGCATCTGATAAAATAGGCCACCAAACTTTTCGTGTTGCCGCGAGGGCAGCGGCGGACCCTAAGTGGTCAGCTCTCTTCAGACTGAGCTTCCCCGTCTGGTTCCATCTCAGAAACGGTAGGCGCGCCGCGCCACGTCTCCTTCCCCTCTTCAACTGCGTTGCTCTCAGGGGTCGCAGCTGATGGCTCGTGGACCACAGCTTCCATTTCGAAATCGTCGACTCTAGGGGGAACAATCGGCCACTGAGCTCTACGTTTAGGCTGGTCCGTTTCGCTGTGAGCCCCACACCCGTGGTCGAAAGCGACAACCCTCCCGTCATCTGGCGACCATTCGTTGGCACAGACACCGAAGAGCGTCCCAAGGGAACCTGAGAGTTTCACCAGGAACCCGCAGCTCGCGCACATCTCTGACGCCCTCAGGCCTCGGGTAGGGCCGATCGGTGAGTCGTACCACCGCGCTGCGGCCAGATCCAGGCCCTCTTGAGAGAGGACACGTTTCCGGCCCAACCCCATCTCTTGGAACGCAACCGCGTCGGCCTCGAGTTCCTCAGTCTGCTCGAAGCCGGACAGAAGTCGGGGGTCGTTGGCCTCATAGGGAAGGACGTCGGTGCGGGAAACGTCTGAAGGTTCCAAGCGTTCGCTCCACGGCACCCATTCTGGTGCGAGCAGCGCGGTGCTTCCTGGAATCAGGTCGACCTCGCAGACTGTCACCTTCTTCGACCGAGGAGCCCTAGCGACAGAAACCTCCCAGACCCAACCGGGGTACCCGGGGTTCAGCGATTCGAAGCGGTGAAGCGCTAAGCGGTCGCCCACCATGATCGCACCCAAGTGTTCCCCAACCGCGGCTTCACCGCCGATTTCCACGGCCCACTCACGGGTCTGCTCGACAGCGTCAAGTAGCGTCTGGTCCCTTCTTGGAGAGCGCGCTACGGAGGGTTTCCTCTGAGTGGCCTCTTGGCCTGCTTCGTTAGGCTCCAAAATCGTCCGCCACTGCACGTAGAACCTTGGCTAACGCTTTCGCGTGGTCGGGGTAGTGCCCCCGCCGAAGTGAATCTGAAGAGCGGTCCAAGAGTTTGATGAGGTCCTCCACAACCGGGACCATGTCCTCCGGCTTACGACGCTTTACTCTCTGAAGAGAGGGGGAGTCGACGAACTCTACTGAAATGGCTTGGGGTCCGCGCCTACCCTCGGCAACACCGTACTCAACGCGGGTTCCTGGACGCGGGTTCGGAGTTTCCGGGGGAAGAACTGACGCGTGCAAGTAGACGCGAGCGCCGTCTTCGCCGTGGATGAAACCGAACCCCCTGTCGGGGTCAAAAAACTTGATCCTGCCGGTGGGCATGTCTGTCACCTTTTCCAATGGCGTCGCGGCTTACTGGGCCGTCCAACTCCTTGCCCAGCCGCGGGCGCCGACCCTGCATTCAATAATAGGCGTTCACCGCCCCCGCGCACAGATGGTAGGTGCCGGCCAGACGTTCGGCTCAGAATGCGCACATATAGTATTGAACGAGCGATGCACGCCACAGCGCGGCGGGTTTATCGAAGGGGGCAACGTGGTTTCTAGCAAACTTGCTGAGTGGAAGCTAGCCATGACGGCCCTCTTAGCCGCTCTTGCACTTGTTCTTCTCCCCGGCCCGGCAGCAGTTGCCACGCCTGCCCCCGCCACCAGCCCAACCCCCGTTGGGGACGTTGTCACCGATCCGACCGGTTTCTTCGGCGCCGCCGAAGTCCAGCAGCTACGCCAAGCCGCCGCCTCCACCCGCGAACAGGGCCTGTCCCCCTACTTCGTAGTAGTCCCTGACTTCTCCGGCTGGGACGGCAGCGACTGGTGCGTCGCCTCCGCGGACGCTTCAAACTTGCCTAACACCGCGATCGTCTACGTCCTGGCGTACGAAGATCGCGACAGTGACTGGTGCACCGCACTCCCCGAGAACTCTCCCATCATCAGCGATGACCAAATCGAGGACGCCTGGTACGAATCCCTTGACCTGCTAGCTGACTCTGACCCGCTAGAACCAGCGGCGGCAGCGGACGCGGGCGTCTACTTCGCTAAGCAGCTCGCAGCTCAAGCAAAAACTGACGGGTCAAGCGGAGCCGCGGCGCCAAGCCCAAGCACCTCCGGCGGGAGTTCCTGGGGGCCCTTCCTGGTGTTCATGCTGGCACTTGTCGCAATCGCAGTCTTTTTCCTCTTCCGCTCTTCCAAGAAACAGCCGAAGACTGGCAAAGCTACAAAGCAAAACACGGAGCAACTGGTCACTGCAGCCCAGCAACAACTGGTGGCGGCCGACGAACTGGTGAGGGCCGCCGAAGATGAAGTGCAATTCGCCCGCGCCCAGTTCGGCCCAGCAAAGACCGATCAGCTTGCTGCCGCGGTGAAAACGGCACGGAGTGGGCTCACTGACGCGTTCACACTGCTGCCCAGGCTGGACACTGCTTCTAGCTCCGAGAAAGCCCAAATCGCCCAGCAGATAACTAACACACTCTCTTCAGTTATGCCGCCGGTAAAAGCGGCCCAGGAACAGCTGCAAGCTGACCGCGACAGGGAGATCGGGGCAGAGACCCAACTCTTGGACCTCCAGGAACGCATCGCTGAAGCTCGCCGCTCGCTGCCAAGTGAACAGAAACGCCTCGCTGACCTGGGACTGCGTTTCACTCCCACGCAGCTCGCCTCACTCCAAGACAAGCCTGCAATGGCCGAAAAGTTGCTGGACTCCGCCGCCGACCACCTGAACGACGCTAGGCTGCAGCTCGCTACTAACCGCGCATCAGCGGTTGAAAGCATCGACACCGCCTCCACTCAGCTTGCGTTGGCTCTCAGCGCCCTGGAAGCGGTGCGAAACGCAGAAACCCAAATCGGAGACTCCGACCGCGTGCTCGCTGCAGCCATCGCCTCGATCTCCTCGGACCTGGATGACGTTTCACGTCTTGCATCGAACCAGCTCTCTTTCCAAGCGCTGGTTAGCGACGCGCAGGCTGCAATCACTGAAGGGCAGGCCGCGCGTGCCGGACGCGGAGACCCGCTGGGGGCGCTCGCACACCTGAGAAGCGCAGAGGACGCTCTGGACCAGGCCCTCGCGCCACTCCGCGGCGCAGACGAACAGAACCGGCGGATGGCGGCTCAGGCAACAGAGCGGATCGCAGCTGCAGAGGCACTGGTAGGGCAAGCACAGATGCAGGCGCAGGCTGCTGGCGGCAGGCTCTCTCTACAAACGCGCACTGCGGTGTCTAACGCAGCCTCATCACTCTCTTCAGCGAAAGCTTCGCTCCAGAGCAACCCCTCGGCATCTATTTCGGCTTCGAATGCGGCGGAGCAGCAGGCCCGCGCTGCGTTGTCACAGATGGCTTCAATGCCCGCGTACAGCCAGGCGCCCCGCAGGTCTTCCAGCAACTCGATGCTCTGGGGGATGCTGCTGGGCTCCATGATGAGCGGAGGCGGAGGTCGTTCCTCTTACGGACGGACCCCGTACAGCCAAAGCGGTTTCGGGTCTCCGCCGCCAAGGTCTAGAGGCACCAGCTTCCGCCCACCCACCAGTGCCCCCAGATCCAGCGGCTTCCGGTCAGGCGGCAGTAGCCGTGGAGGCGGCGGTTTCCGTGGAGGCGGTAGTAGCCGGGGAGGCGGCGGTTTCCGCGGGGGCGGCGGGCGGTCAGGGAAGTTTTAGGACAGTAAACACATAACAGGTAAGGAATCGGTAATGGCAAAAAAGCAGTCAATCTTCGGAAGAATCTCCCAGCTGACTAAAGCAAACATCAACTCGCTGATCGACAAGGCCGAGGATCCGGGCAAGATGATCGACCAGCTAATCCGCGACTACACAAACGAAATTGCCGAGGCAGAGTCGGCAATCGCGCAGACCATCGGCAACGTGCGCCTCGCTGAGAAGGACTACAAGTCCGACGTTGACGCAGCAGCAGAATGGGGCAGCAAAGCGCTGGCTGCTTCAAACAAGGCAGATGAGATGCGTCTTGCCGGCAATGAGGCGGAGGCAAACCGGTGGGACGGCCTGGCGAAGGTCGCAATCGGCAAGCAGATCTCCTACGAAGATTCGGCGAAGGCTGCGCAGCCGATGATCGCTTCGCAGAACCAGACCGTGGAGCAGCTCAAAGTCGGTCTGGCTCAGATGAAGGAAAAGCTGAATGAACTGAAGATCCGCAGGGATCAACTGGTGGCGCGCCAGAAGAGCGCTGAAGCCCAGGCGAAGGTCACCGACGCGATCAGCAACATCAACGTGCTAGACCCCACCTCCGAACTCTCTCGGTTCGAGGACAAGGTCCGCCGCGCCGAAGCTCTCGCTGAGGGGCGCACCGAGCTTGCAGCCTCATCGCTGGAAAGCCAGTTCGCAGAACTTGAAACTGACGCTTCCCAGATCGAAGTAGAAGCACGCCTTGCCGCACTGAAGAACAAGCAACAGTAAGTAACGAACGGAAGGGCCCGGCAGCGTCTGCTGCCGGGCCCTTACTTTGCTACCGGTTCAGACGCCCTACCTAGATAACGTCCTCGTCGACCCAGTCGAAGGACTTGGCTACAGCCTTCTTCCAGAGACGGTACTGACGGTCAACCTCAACCTGGTCCATGTTCGGAACCCAGCGCTTCGCTTCCTGCCAGTTAGCAACCACATCGGCCTCGCCAGTCCAGAAGCCGACCGCGATGCCTGCCGCGTACGCGGCACCTAGCGCCGTGGTCTCTGCCACCTTCGGGGCCACTACGTCGACACCGAGCACGTCCGCTTGGAACTGCATCAGCGTGTTGTTGTTGATCATGCCGCCGTCCACGCGTAGCTGAGTGAGCTCCACACCAGCGTCAGCATCCATTGCATCCAAGACCTCACGGGTCTGGAAAGCCGTGGCCTCCAGTGCTGCGCGGGCGATGTGGCCCGCCGTGTTGTAGCGGGTCATGCCTACAATCGCGCCGCGGGCGTCGTCGCGCCAGTACGGGGCGAACAGGCCGGAGAACGCGGGGACGAAGTAGACGCCGCCGTTGTCCTCTACCGTGAGCGCAAGGTCCTCAACCTCAGGAGCCGTGTCAATGATCTTCAAGTTGTCACGGAGCCACTGAATCAGAGACCCGGTAACCGCGATGGAACCCTCAAGAGCGTAGACGGTGGGCTGGTCACCAATCTTGTAGCAGACCGTTGAGAGCAGGCCGTTGTCAGAGAAGACCAGTTCTTCCCCGGTGTTCAGGATCATGAAGCAACCGGTGCCGTACGTGTTCTTCGCCATGCCCGGCGTGAAGCAAGCCTGGCCGAAGGTCGCTGCCTGCTGGTCACCCAGGATTCCAGAGATCGGGATGTCGGTAAGCAGACCTTGCTTGCGGCCGTAACCGTAGATTTCGGACGACGAGCAGATCTCCGGCAACATCGACATCGGGATGCCGAAGTCGGCACAGATTTCCGGCTCCCACTGAAGAGTCACGATGTTCATGAGCATGGTGCGCGAAGCGTTGGTGACGTCAGTCTTATGGACGCCACCATTGACGCCGCCGGTCAGGTTCCAAAGGACCCAGCTGTCCGTGTTGCCGAACAACAGGTCGCCCTTCTCGGCTTTCTCACGAGCCCCCGGGACGTTGTCCAGGATCCACTTGATCTTGGGACCCGAGAAGTAGGTTGAAAGACCAAGCCCAACCTGCATCCGGTACTTGTCGGCACCTTCTTCTCCGCCAAGCTCACGGATGATCTTGGAGGTCCGGGTGTCCTGCCAGACGATGGCGTTGTAAACAGGTTCGCCGGTGTTCTTATCCCAAACGACGGTCGTTTCGCGCTGGTTTGTGATGCCAACAGCAGCGAGTGAATCCCTGTTGATGTTCGCTGCCACCAGGGCATCGGCAACGACGAAGCGAACCGACTCCCAGATTTCTAGGGGGTCGTGCTCAACCCAGCCAGCCTGCGGGAAGATCTGTTCGAACTCCTGCTGCCCTACCCCGACGATCTCACCCTTGTGGTTAAAAACGATTGCGCGAGAACTTGTGGTCCCCTGGTCGATTGCTAGAACAAACTTTTCTTCAGTCATAAATCCTCTTTCTTTCCACTTCGTTGTGGTCCAGTCGTTTGGACCAAAGTTTTGCGGGCCTTAGCCCATATGAGTGGTGGGGGACCATTTGGTCCCCCACCTAGTGTTTGTTACAGGGGCAGAGCCGCTGTGATGTCGATTGAGCCGAGGCCGAAGAGGTACACGAGGACCACTGCGATGACCGCGCCAACCATTGGTGCGACAACTGGGACCCACGCGTAGCTCCAGTCGCTGTCACCCTTGTCCGGGATGGGCAGGATGGCGTGTGCAACACGGGGGCCGAGGTCACGAGCCGGGTTGATGGCGTAGCCAGTGGGGCCACCAAGAGAGGCACCAATGGACACGATGACCAGTGCGACGGCGAGAGGACCAACGGAGGTCGGTGTTCCACCAGCAACCATGACGAAGATGATAAGGACAGCGGTCGCGATAGCCTCAGTGACGAAGTTCCAACCGTAGGAACGGATCTCAGGACCAGTAGCGAAGGTGCCGAGCTTCTCAGCAGGCGTCGCGCCCTTCGCGTCGTACTGCTTCTTGAACGCTAGCCAAGCGATGACGGCGCCAACGAAACCACCGAGCATCTGGGCGATCATGTAAATGGCAACGTTCGTGCCGGTCACCGGGATGGCGGTCGCACTGTCCACTGCAGCGCCGTTCAAGGTGACAGCGGGGTCATGCCAGTAGGCGACAACCTTGGCCAAGGTGACGGCCGGGTTCAGGTGGCCACCAGTCTTCCACGCGGCGTAGACGCCAAGGAAAACACCGAGGCCCCATCCCCAGTTGATCATGAGCCAGCCAGTGCCGCGGCCCTTAGAT
>ERZ1032852.30-NODE-30-length-39787-cov-12.884501_pt1 | contig 39787 bp, 27 predicted proteins | sample MGYA00516689_ERZ1032852 | MGnify/ENA primary metagenome ERZ1032852 (study PRJEB33719, sample SAMN04262499) | wastewater metagenome | biome: rural village; feature: composting latrine chamber; material: composting feces with ash | place: El Salvador | collected...
TAAGAACAAAAACAGACAACAAGGGTTATATCTAACAAACCCATTAACATTAATATATTTTTAAAACAGAAATTATGGAAACAATACTCCGTTAAATTTACATCTCTATCTACGCAGCAATCGCCGAGAACTGGACCACCTCTTTGAATAGTTTCCTATTTAATCTTCTGTTTGGCTTTATGCCAGACACGCTAATAAATCTTTCTAGAAGATATGCATTGAGCATCATTGTTTTACATGAGGCCATTGAAAAAGAAATGCCTCTCTCCTTTGATAGTAGTTTTGCAAGATTTACTGTTGTGACAGATGCATTAAAGTTGAAAGATAGCTTTGATATATCTCTTGCTTGACAATGAGTAAGGCCAGTGAATCCTTTAGCATCTCTAAAGCAAAACTCTATTTGAAATCGTGTTCTATAATACTCAATTACATCATTGCCACTCATCTTTATATCTGTTGAAAAAAACAACTTTGGCTTCCTATATTCTTTAGAATACCAAATGGCAAGTCGAACCTTCTGCTTAAGTGACTTTGAATATGCAATCAGAGTGTATAACTCTCCATTATCTATATCTATTTTTTCCACTCTTGATTTATCAAGGTTTGACATTTCAATCTTTCCATCATATAATTTAGGTCTGCCTCTTTTGCCTGTGGGCTCCTGCAAAGTGGGATAGTATAGTACGGCATCACTTCTAAAACGACTAATTAGATCAAAGTCCATTTCTTGTACGCCTACACTAAAGCTATATTTTGAAAAATATGCATCAGCTACATTATACTTACTTGCACTTCGCAGCTTTTCTTTCATTAATTTGAGTGATAATAAATACCAGTCTATAAGATTCGAAGTTATATTCTCCAAGGTGTTGCTATCAGGTGTCTGAACGGCTTGTAAGCTAATGCAATCTTTAGTATCTATATCAATTAGTCCCACTCCTAGTATTTCTAATCCTCGCTGTGCCATACTTGATGTCCCCGACCAGAAATAACTAATCCAAGGAGTATGATTGCCAGATTTAGAGATAAAGCTAGGATCAATGGCAATTGCCTTTCTGTATCCAGTTAGTACTTTATCAGCTACGCTCAAATTAAAACTTAACCAGTCAAAGGACTTTGAGAAGTTCTGCCTTAATCGCTGTTCACATGACTTGCCGTATCGACCTAGTTGAAGAAAGTTTATTCTACCAGGAATGACCATATACAAAACTAGGGTTTCCATGAGGAATGATTTGAAACTTTTGTTTAACTTCGTAGAAAGTTTGCTAATAATATCATTACAGATACATTTATATAGGTCAAGTAGGCTGATTTCATCCATTTCTTTACAGTGTTGGTTTACTATAAAGATACTGAAAATCAACTACTTGACCTTCTTTTTTATGTTAATCTATGTTATGCAACATATTGATTATTAATTCATTAAATGGTTTTATACCGAACTGTTGATTAATTAAACCACACCTATAATAAGTTTGGTCTTTTATATTCCCACATAAATTGAGTATTTTTGCACCTCACTCAAAGAAAAATAAAACAATCCGCTCTTAATGGAAAAGCTATTAGATAATTTAAATCCTTCGCAACGTGCTGCAGTAGAGTTTTGTACAGGTCCCTCGCTAGTGATAGCGGGAGCAGGATCAGGCAAAACAAGGGTGTTGACCTACAAAATTGCTTACTTGCTAAAACAAGGATTGCCCCCTCACTATATATTGGCACTAACATTTACAAACAAGGCTGCACGTGAAATGAAAGAACGTATAGCCGAAGTGGCAGGCAAAAGGGCTGCTCGCGGATTGTGGATGGGTACGTTTCACTCCATTTTTTCGCGCATATTGCGCAACGAGGCGGAAAAGCTAGGCTACACATCAAACTATACAATATTTGACTCATCAGACTCGAAGAACTTGATAAAATCGATTATAAATGAGTTGAATTTGGATGACAAAATATATCGTCCCGGACCTGTACATAGTGTAATTTCGAAAGCAAAAAACAGTTTGATTTCGGCTGCTATGTATGCCAATAATGAAGAGCTGTTGACATACGATAAAGCATCGAAACGCCCATTGATATATGAGATATACAGACAGTATCAGCAACGATTGAAGGCATCAAACAGTATGGACTTTGACGACCTACTGATGAATACCAACATCTTGTTTAGAGACAACCCTGATCTGCTGGAAGAGTATAGAAATAGGTTTCAGTATATATTGGTGGACGAGTATCAAGACACCAACTTTTCACAACACCTTATTGTGAAACAGTTGGCTGATATACACCAACGTGTATGTGTGGTGGGCGATGATGCACAAAGCATTTACTCGTTTCGTGGGGCAAACATTGATAATATTTTGAAGTTTAAATCAACTTATCCAGATACGAAAGTATTTAAACTAGAACAAAACTATCGCTCTACACAAAACATAGTGGCAGCAGCCAATAGCCTAATAAAAAAGAATAGCGAACAGATATTTAAGAATGTTTTCTCAGAACGAAGCGAAGGAGAGAAGATTGAGGTAATATCTGCTTTTTCTGATTTTGAGGAGGGCATCATTGTAGCCAATAAAATAGCTAGTATGCGCTTGGAACAACAGGCATCGTATAGCGATTTTGCCATATTGTACCGAACCAATGCACAGTCGCGCATATTTGAGGGGTCGCTCAGAAAAATAAATATTCCTTATCGCATCTATGGTGGACTATCGTTTTATCAGCGCAAAGAGATTAAAGATATTATCAGCTACTTCAGAATGATTGTTAATCCTAGCGACGAAGTGGCTTTTAATCGAGTTATCAATTATCCAAAACGTGGAATTGGCAATGTAACAGTGCGGAAAATTACAGATGCTGCCCATCAATATAATGTTGGGCTGTGGGAAATAATATCTAACCTTGATAAATACGATTTACAAATAAATGCAGGAACAACCAAAAGGCTAGAAAACTTTACGGAAATGATTGCAGGGTTTATTGAACAAAGCCATGAGCTATCTGCCTTTGAGATAGGCGAAATGGTGATAAAAACAACGGGTATTGCACAAGAAACCTTCACCGATATGTCACCAGAGGGAATGAGTCGCACCCAAAACGTACAAGAGCTGATGAACGCCATGAGCGAGTTTGTGGATATGCGCAAAGAGCAGGGCGATGAAGAAGAGACTTTTTTGATAGATTTCTTGTCAGAGGCTGCACTTCTCACCGATCAAGATACAGACAGTGAAGAGGGAGACGACAAGGTAACTCTTATGACTGTTCATGCATCGAAAGGATTGGAGTTTGAGCATGTTTTTGTGGTGGGTATGGAAGATGATTTGTTTCCATCTGTGATGACAAAATCTGAAATGAGAGGATTGGAAGAGGAGCGACGTCTATTTTATGTAGCAATTACGCGTGCAAAGCAAACATGCATTATCACTTATGCCAAGAGCAGGTTTAAGCATGGACAAACTGCACCTGCAAGACAGAGCCCCTTCTTGAATGATATCGATCCACAATACCTAAAAACACAAACTGCCGCATTTGGGGGTGATATGGGTAGAGAAAGAGATGAATCTACTGGAGGTTTTTGGGAGTCGATGCGCCAACGCCAACGCACACAACCAACACAACCTGCTTTTCAGCGAAGAAGAGAGACTGTTGCTCCGGTTCGCCCACATGGCAAAAAACCTGTGAGCCAAGCTTCTGGTAGCAGAGCACTCTCTGAAGAAGCTAAAGCACTACAAGAGGGAGATATAATAGAACACGAAAGATTTGGTAGAGGCGAAGTAGTTTCCATTGAAAATCAAGGAAGTGACCGTCGTGCATTTGTTGAGTTCGAAACTGCAGGAAAGAAGCAGTTGTTGCTGAAATTTGCAAAGTTTACGATTTTGTAACGAGTTATCTACAAGGCATCTGTGACAAAAAGTTTTACCTATCAATCAGCTATTGTATGAGCATGTTGTGATATGTCTGTTATAACTAACAGTGATATAGTGTTGTAAGACATGCCACCTTTGTGCTAAAATTGATTTTTTAAACCATGCTTGGACTCCACTATATTTTCAAGCTAAAATTTCACCATCACCCCTACTGCAGGCAAAACAGTTCCAGACAGATTATCCAATAGGCGAATTTTTTGTTTAGTTGGATCGTTTGGGTCTATCATCACATTTCCATCAGTATCTTTATTGGTGTAAATAGGCACACTTTCCGACTGAAAATTGTAGGCATTCTGCACATCGGCATAAAAATTTAGTGCAAACTTGCTAAAGTAAATCTCTTTGTCAACACGCAAATCAAGAGAATGGTTGGAAGATAAACGAAGCGTATTAAAATTGTCGTAATCTAAATAGTATTGATTGGTAATATCCCATGCTTCCCTATTTTGAGACAACTCCATGTCGATAGGTGTATAAGGAGCACCACCACTAAAACGCCAACGTGCTGAAACATTCGACCCCTTACCAAAGTCGTAACTAGCAATTAAGTTAACCATGTGGCGTGTATCCCACGACGAAGGGCGATAAACATTCTCTCTGTCTGTAAACTCACTTCTAAAAAAAGTATAGGTGGTAGTTAGGTTTAGTTTCTCCAAATCTATTATTTTGTATAGTAGCTCTACGCCATATGCCCTACCCTTGCCTGTAGATGTTATCTTTTCATCGCCAACCTGTCCGTACTCTGTGCCCTTACTAGCAATGCTAATGCCATCTTCTACTGAAAAAGGATAGCTACCATACTGCTTGTAAAAGCCTTCGACACTCAATCGCGTGTTGTCTGATGGACGAAACTCAAATCCTGCAATCGCTTGATTTGAAATAATATATTTGAGTTGTTCATTTTTGTTTACAAACTCACCATTTCTCTTGAAACCCATTGTAGTATAGGCAGGCTGAGATGCATATCGACCGATATTTGCATTAATATCCCACTTATCCGATAGCTCATAAGAGGCAGAGAAACGTGGAGAGAATTGATTGAGAGGGTTCAACATATTGTTATTGAAGTTGTTCCCCACTACATTTACACCAAGAGACAACTTCAAACGTTTGTCTAAAAAAACATCTGACAGTTGAGCAAATACCTGATAGCCAAAAAGATCTAGTTCGGTATCGTATTTCTGCAGCTCTTCAGATCCATTACGAAAAACACTACGAAAAGAGTTATTGGTATAATGTGCGTAATTGACACCAGCTCCAATTTTCAGCTTCATCGCCATATAGGGATACTCGCGTTCGAAGCGAAGTTTATTTATCGCCTCGTCTGATTTGTAATCTGACATTTTATCATTTGACTCATCGTTGTCTCTATATTTAAAGTTTTTGTTTTGTAACATGCTTCTGCTCAACACCCAAGTATCTATAAAGCTATATCCAAAATGCTTGTAAACACCTCCCACTGTATAGTTCCACTGTTTATAAACAGGAAGATAAGAGAGTAAATACTTTTGAGATTCTGTACCACTAGTTTTCAAGTCGGTGTTTAGCACCAAGTCGTCGATAGCACCAATACCAATAATTGTCAATTCGTTCTTGTTGTCAATCTTCAATTTATACTTCGCTTGAAAGTCGTTGTAAGTTGGAAGAAAAGGAAGACCTATTAGCTTGAAAAGCAGCTGAAGATAAGACTGACGTGCCGACACTATAAATGTTGATTTATCATTGACAGGACCTTCAACTGTAGCTGCGGCATCAGAAGCCCCAATTGCTAATGACGTACGAACTTGATTTGAAGAGCCATCTCTTTGTCTTATATCCATAACCGAACTCAAAGCATTGGTTCGGTTGGCTGGAAATGCACCAGTATAAAAACTGATCTCTTCGACAAAGTCAGGGTTGATAACCCCTACAACACCACCCGAAGCGCCTTGCGTAGCAAAGTGGTTGATAATAGGAATTTCAATACCATCGAGGTAAAACACATTCTCCGAGGGACCTCCACCACGTACAATCAAATCGTTGCGATTTGGGTCGGTAGCCCCTACTCCTGGCAATGTCTGCAACACCTTTGAGACATCGCGATTGACACCAGCTCCTTTTTCAATATCGCGAACACCAACAGATATAACAGAAATTGGGCTTTCTATTCGCTTCATGTTGTAATTTGGTCTAACAATTACTGCATCAAGTTCTACCGATGACTCTGGTAAATATACATCGATAAACGATGTTTGATTTCCCATCACCTGTATTTCGGGTGAAACAGTGGTTTCAAAACCGACAAAGCTGACAACAACACGAACAAAACCCGGATTTACATTTGCAAGCTCGAAAACACCATCTTGTTGCGAGGTAGTGCCTAATGTAGTTCCTTGAATTTGAATACCTGCAAACTCGACAGGCTCGTTAGTTTTAGCATTAATAATTGTGCCTTTTATTTTTCCTTTTTGAGAAAAGGCCAAGGTGGGTAATAAAAAGCTAAGTATAAAGAGGGCAATAATAATTTTTCGCATATATAATAATGCTAGTGTAGTTTGATATCTATATCATAAAGAACAAAGATAAAGAAAATTAGTTGCGCTAATGCAAAAAGAAAACTCAGATAAACTAAATTTAATTACACATTCTGTTTTGTACACGCATAGCTAATGAGATAAATAAAAATGCGTTATCGGCAGTATAAGTGTACATTTGCCTCTCATTTTATAAAGTATAACAGTTTAAGCTGCTTAGGTGTTGATAACAGTCTAATTGTTAACATCTTTTGATGTAACAATAGTTTTAAATCTCGATTTAAAACATTAATTTTGTAAGCAAAAATAAAGATTTTGCAAACTTATGCATGTATATTATTAAAAAACAAAGAAATATGATTAAAAGCGCTTTAGAAATTGCAAGAGCCAGCTACATTCCAAAAAAACCGGCTGTATTAGAAAAAAATGTAACTGTGGAGGAAGGTTCACCTACAACTGCGGTTGCTGACTTGGAAGAGATACAAAAACTTTTCCCAAAAACCTATGGTAGACCCATCATCAAGTTTGTTGAGTCGGACCAACCACGAGAGTCGCTTTCTGCTACTAACGTAGGGGTTATCCTATCAGGTGGACAAGCTCCAGGTGGACACAATGTGATAGCTGGAATCTTCGATGGCATTAAACGTATAAATAAAGATAGCAGACTGTATGGCTTCCTATTAGGTCCTGCTGGACTTATCAATCATGAATACAGAGAGTTAACTTCTGAAATCATTGATGAGCATCGCAATACTGGTGGTTTTGATATCATTGGTTCAGGAAGAACCAAACTTGAAACTACAGAGCAATTTGATAAAGGACTTGAAATAATGAAAGAGCTAGACATTAAAGCTCTTGTAATAATTGGTGGTGATGACTCTAATACAAATGCAAGCGTATTAGCCGAATACTATAAATCGATAGACGCAGGTGTACAAGTTATTGGATGTCCTAAAACTATAGATGGTGACTTGAAAAACGATTTGATTGAAACATCATTTGGTTTTGACACTGCATGTAAAGTATACTCTGAAGTGATTGGCAATATTCAACGCGACTGTGATTCGGCACGCAAATATTGGCACTTCATTAAACTTATGGGACGCTCAGCATCGCATATCGCTCTTGAATGTGCTTTGCAAACTCAACCCAACATTTGTATTATCTCTGAAGAGGTAGAGGCAAAGAACCAATCCTTAGATGAAATTGTAACATATATTGCAGAAATTGTTGCGGCACGTGCTGCAGATGGTAGAGATTATGGAACAATATTGATTCCTGAAGGATTGATTGAGTTCCTACCAGCAATGAAAGGTTTAATTTCCGAATTGAATGACTTCCTTGCTGCAAATCAACTTGAATTTGACGCTATTCGTCGTTCGAAGAGAAGAGAATACATAATACATAAACTATCAGAGAAGAACTCTGAAATATATAAGAGTTTACCATCATCTGTAGCACTTCAGTTGACTCACGATCGCGACCCACACGGGAATGTTCAAGTTTCGATGATTGAAACTGAAAAACTGCTAGGTGAGATGGTTGCTCAAAAACTCAAAAAATGGAAGAAAGAAGGAAAATATAAAGGTAACTTCGCTACTATTAACCATTTCTTTGGTTATGAAGGCCGTTGTGCTGCTCCATCAAACTTCGATGCAAACTATTGCTACTCTCTAGGATATACTGCTTCTCTACTTGTTGCAGCAGGAAAAACTGGCTATATGGCATCAATTAGAAACACAACTGCTCCAGCTACTGAGTGGGTTGCAGGTGGTGTTCCAATTACAATGATGTTAAACATGGAACGCAGACATGGTGAGATGAAACCTGTGATTCAAAAAGCACTTGTAGATTTAGAAGGTGCTCCTTTCAAAGAGTTTGCAAAACATCGCGATACATGGGCAAAGAAAACATCATACATCTATCCAGGTCCTATCCAATACTTTGGTCCTGACGAGGTGAAAGAACAGCCTACAATGACGCTAAAATTTGAACAAGAAGGTAAGTAAACACTTTACTACTAAATAGATTTAAAGCTGCGCCTCAACTATTGAGACGCAGCTTTTTTATATCCAAGACTATTTTAACTGTAGGGATTGTTTGAATTAGCTATCAAATAGAAAATGGTGGAGTTGTTTAAACAAATTTTGGATGCTACTAGAGTGAAATTACCAACAAAGTAAATAACTTAGCGGTAAAAGCTTTTATAGTATATCCTGCCTCAACTGTCTTGGGAACAGCCATCATAAGATTAAACACTTTGCACATATAGATAAATTTAATCACAAAAAAACGTTAGAAGTTGAATTCTAACGTTTTTTTGTGACTTGTAGTTACTAGCTTATTTTAATCTAGTTGAATACATAGTTAATAGAATTTATATCTATTATCAACAACTTTCATTTTATCTTTCAAGACCTCTATAGCCTGAGATTGCATGCGATACATGGTGGCTGCCTGTAGTTGAGCTTTTTGATTTTCAGCGTCATACTCCTCTTCTGAAAGCTCGCGTTTGATAACATTGATAACATATACTCCTGAATTTCCTTTCAATGGTCCAACTACAGTGTTCATTGGTCCATAAGCTGCATATGCATTAATAACAGGCTCATTACCAAGGTTAGTAATGTTTGTTGTATTGAAATCAACATACTTAACAGAGTCTATTTCTGAGCTCATCGCTTCTGCATAATCGCTCATTGATGAAAGGTTTTTCGATTTTAAATCTCCAATAATCACTTCTGCTTTTTTATCTCTAAGAAGTGTTGCTTTAATAAAGTCTGTAACTTCAGACAGTGGAGCAACTCCTGCAGGAACTAATCTGTCAACGCGCGCAATAATTCTACTTTGAGATAAATCGAACTTCTTAACAGCTCCCTCCTTTTCATTAAAAGCCCAGTTTATTACTTGGCGTGAACTTGGAATTTGACCTACGGTATGATCTGTAGCTGAAACTGTAAATGAAGGCACAACACTGTATCCTTGTTCACGTGCTTTTTCTACAAAACTTGTTTTTGTTTCAGGGTCAGATACAAATTGATTCAATTGATTATCTATATTGTTTTGAGTTTTATCGCTAACAACAACTGGCATATTTACTACTGCAATTTTGTGTTTTGTAACGGGAGCTGTTTTTTCTTCTACATATACCAATCCACGCATTCCGGGTACTTTTAACTTACTTATTGAACCAACTGAAGTAGCAAACACACTTTTTGCTGCATCAGCTCCGAGTTCTCTATACAAATCAATCTCTCGCATCCAACCAACTTCACCTCCGTTTGATTGTGGGTTCAACTCAAATGCTATATCAGAAAAATCAGCTCCCCCAATAATTTCTGTATGAAGGCTATCGATAAATGCTGTAACCAATGAGTCATTTTCCATTGAGTGAGGTAGTCCAATCAATCTGATTCTAACAGAGTCAGGTGCAACAGTCTTATCCATATATTTGAATAGCTTGAAGGAATTGTCGTCTTTGAAAGGTCCATAAACATCTGACACCTCTGCTGTCTCTACAAACATACGTTCGTCGGCTGTTAATAGGTTGCTTGCAAGATAAACATCCATATAAGGAGTGTCTGAATGCTCTGAAACTACTGATACTACATTGTTTGTAGTGGCTAATTTCTCATACACTTCAGGTGTCATAGCTTCCACTTCATCAAAATCCTCATCGCTTGGCACAATCTCTTTAGAGAAATAAGTTATTTTAGCCATTGGTACATTTGTTTTAAACAAATGCTGATTTTGGTTGTAATAACGTTTTATATCTGAATCGGTGACATTTGCTACAGAGTCTGGTATTGTATAATAGTTTTGAACTGTATACAAAATATCTGCACCTTGCTTCGATTGCTCAAAAACAGTTTTAGCCTCAACATCATTTGGCATGACAGCTGCGGACAATAGTGCTCCATACTTTTCTTCCAAACGCTGATATTTAATCAAGTTTTCTATAAACAGCCAAATCGATTTGTATTGCCTAACCATTCCTAGCTGTTCAACTGGGAGTGTGCTTTCTTCACTGCTTATTGTAGCAAGAAAAGAAACAAGAGTGCTTCTGTCAAACATTCCTGTTTCAGGATTAACAAACAGTGGAAGTTGTTGCAATAATGGAGAGATTGATTCTCCGTGAACTAAATCATTAAGCTCTTCTTTAGAAACAGCAAGTCCCAATCTTTTAGCTTGATCATCGAGTAGATGTTCTTTTACCATTTGATGGTAAACAACATCGCGTATTTGAGAAACTGCGTTCTCGTCAAGCGATGTTTGTCCACTAATCAGTTTTTGGAACTCTTCCCACTCTGTTACTCTATCGAAGTACTCTCCTGTAGAGACGATATCACCGTCAACTACAAATGCTTTATCTTGTAACTTACGAAAGAATGTATTACCCGAAGTTAATAAATCTCCTAATATGAAAGCTAATAAAGCAACACCAACTACCCCAATGAGGAGTCCAGCTCTATTTCTAATTTTCTGTAACGTAGCCATTTACAATTACCTTTTATTAAATTAATATGTTTAACTAAATAGTTGTTTCAATAAGGGCACGAAGATAGTAAATATTAAGCAGATAATTGAAGAAAATTAAAACAAATCCATTTATTTGCGAATAAAAGGTTATACTGCCTTTATCTGTTGTTATGATTTACAATCAACTCTATATCTTCTATTTTACGTTCTGAAACTTCAATAACCCTAAATGTGTTGTTGTCAATTTCTATAATCTCTCCCTCATCTGGAAAGCGTTGAAGATGATGTAGTATATAGCCAGCAATAGTAGTATAGTCGTCATCCTGAGGAAAGTTAAGATCATAGAGCTCATTAAGCTGGTCAATTTCCATACGACCAGGGATTTTATAATTATCCCCTTTTTTGACAACTTTATTAGGATTTACGTCATACTCATCTTCAATATCTCCAAAAATCTCTTCCACCAAGTCCTCCATCGTAATGATCCCTGATATACCTCCAAACTCATCTACCACTACAGCTATTGTTTTACGCTCTTGAAGCAACTCACTCATCAAATCTTTGGCAAGCATGCTTTCTGGGTAATATGAAATAGGATTTATTTTCTTTGTCCAATCGATTGGATTGCTAAACATCTCCCAGATATGAATATATCCAACAATACTTTCAATATCTTCTTCATAAACAAGTATTTTGGAAAAACCCGTTTCTATGAATTCTTCTTTCAACACATCAATATCAGTATCTATGCTCACAGCAACAATGTCTGTACGAGGCACCATGCAGTCACGTAGTTTTACTGATGAAAAGTCAAGTGCATTTCGAAATATCTTCACTTCGGAGTCTCTACTTCCATCAGATGGCATCTCTTCAATTCCCTGCTTTACATAAGCGTCAAGCTCTACACGCCCGAGGGCTTTATCCTCTAATGGATTAAACTTAATACCTATTAATCGAAGCAAAGCACTACCAATTGAAGCAAAAATATGAATAATCGGATATAGCAGCAGATAGAAAAGAAATGCAGGAAGTGCTAAAATCTTAACCCACAGGTTAGAATTATTTTTAAAAATAGTACGTGGTAGCAACTCGCCCGCAACTAAAATAATTATAGAAGACCCTAGAAATTGAAAAAAAAGTGCCAACAATTCATTTTCTGTAATATTCTGTGAAATAAATTGTTGTGAAAGAATTATTGAGGTATGAACAAAAAAAACAAGTGCAATAAGATTCCCTATAGTAAGAGCAGACAAAAACTTGCGAGGGCGACTAAAAAAAACTCTTTGGATGAAATCTATAGGATTTTTATTTTTTTGATCTAGCGCATAGCGTAGCTTATCGGAAGAGACAAAAGCCATCTCCATTCCAGAGAAAAACACTGACAATATAAGAGATATTGTCCAAACGACTATTGCGGCTGAATCACTCATCTATTAATTTTATTGAGTCGGGTTCTACAGCTTTATCTATTATATCTATTTTAAGCTTTGCAGGATTTTGTATAGCGGGCTTAACCGATTTTTCGGGCTTCAAATCAATAGATTGTTCCACTTCAGAGTCAACAGGCTCTTCTTTAAAAGGTATCCTTACATCGTGAGGACGAAAGACACGATACTCTGTCATTGTCTGATTCGACTCGAAACCGTATCCCTTTAACTCTGTATCACCACGTATTATTTGAATATATTTATCTGAATAAACCCTTTGACTTTTTTGATCCCAGAAAAGTTCATCGCTCAAAAAAACCTCCCCCTCCATATTACGAATATCAACATTTCCCTTTAATCGCCAAAGCTTTTTATCAGTATAATTCCACGCCGAATCGGCTAGAATTTTAGCTTCAACTTGAAACAGGGAGTCAAATCGCTCTAAATATATCCCTTTGGGGAAATACCAGAAGGGCTCTTTAGCTTTATCAAAAACCTGCCAATTGTCTGCCTCCAATTTATACCGTGTTATTCCTGAATCGGAAATAAGCGTAGTAACACTATCAGTGTTCATAGAAGGCATTGTTTCTGGATCGAACTGAATATCTACTATTTCAGTTTCACTCCCACCACAAGCGGTATACAAAAACAGCATAACAATCGCTATTAGACCGATTGTTATGCTATTTGACTTCATCTTTAATAAGGTTTTCAACTAATGTCTATGTTTAATTACTGCTAAATCTATCCTAATTACAAAGATTATTTAGTTCTTACAGTTGTAGTTTCGCCTATCCATCCCGGTACAAATACAGATTCTCCTTCTTTAAGACCCATCATAAATGCATCCTCTTTATCCATATAATAGCCCGAGTATTGACGAATTAATTTATTTGCTTCTGATGAAACACTAGAATCAATCGCCCTAGCTCTTAACAATTTGTCTACAGCTGCACTAAACACTAATCCTCTTTTTTCTGCCTCTGAGAAAACTCCCTGCGCACTTGAAGCATACATCTGAGCAATCAAAATGTAAGGATCGCCATTATTTGGTGCAAACTTCAAAGCATCATAAGCTGCTTGTCTAGCTTGTGAATAGCGTTTTTGTGAAAACAGTATTCGAGATAGAGTCATCATATAGCCACCTGCTTTTTCAGCATCATCTTCCAATTGGGCGGCTTCCTCGTAATACTTCATTGCAGATTCATAATCCTTATTTTTAAGGCTTCTGCTCGCTAAACCTATTGCTGAGCCAGCAGAGGGAGTTAACTTATGCAGGCTTTCAGACAGATCGAAATAAAATTCTGACTCTGTACAACCTATTTGAGATAAAGCTCCAACAGCTTTGGACAAGAACTCCTCGTTGGTTTCATTTCCTTTAAACTTAGCCAAATAGTACTCTTGAAGTGTTTCACAATCACCTGCTCCACTATTTACGAATGCTGATTCAACGTTTGCCTTCACAGCAGTTATATAGTCTGCGTTTGCAGCATCATCATTTGCCCTAGCTTTTTCAATAGCTTCTTCCATATATCCTAATGTGCGGAAGTAATCACTAATATATTGATCTTTGAATGATCTATCCTGCAAGAAAATCATTAAAGAAGAAATCATATAGTGACCATAAGCATCGGATGGATTCATATCACCTTTCATATCCTCTATAGCTTCGCCTAGCAGATCATAAACAACTTTATGATCAACATCATCCCCCATCATTTCTTGATAATCATAAGCCTTACGAGCCAAAATAGTCCCTTTCAAATCTTCATCGGCATAATAATGCATACGCTTGTCATATATCTCCATTACCATGTCAAGATATTCTTTTTTCTTAGTAGCATCTGTGGTCTCGGCAAACATAGATTTAAAAATACGAGGACCGTAGATATAAATATTTTTACTTGAAGCTGGACAGTTTTTATAAACAGCCTCCCACGACTTTAATGCATCTTTATAGTTTTCTGCTTTAGCAGCTGTCGACATAAGACTTAAATTCATAACACACTTTACACTGTCCTGCCCATGACCGTAAGGAGCGTTCACTGGATCATAGTCTGCTTTTTGAGCGTTCACCCCAAGAATGGCAGTTGACGCAAGAATAATTGATAAAATAAGCTTTTTCATTTCTATTTGTTTTTAAAGTGTTCTTTTTTCGTTGTTAGTATCTTTGACCTAATGTTAAAACAAAAGTTTAATGTACTCTGCACATATTAGTCAAACTGACGCTTAAAGAACCAAAATTCGTTGATATTTATATTTACTGAAACTTTAAACATTTCCTCTTTAATCATATACTTATGTTCGGGATCCATTATAGAGTACCCAAAACCTAGATTCACCATTGACAATCGGCCACTTAGCATATCTCGAAATGGCAAACCAAACCCAACATTAATACCATACTCTTTGTAGCCATGCTCTCCAAGACTAGAACTATTAATTGGGTCGAAAACCTTAGTATTGGTATAAGAGTTGGAGTAAGATAATCCTCCACGAAGACGAATGCGCTTAAAAAAGTTTCTATTAACAGGATCTGCTACATATTCAGCACCTAAAGCTACAATATATTTATCGTTAAAGCGACTTCCTGATGTCATGTTATCTAAATAGTCGGGATATTTTACACTGCCCCACTTCTGAAATGTACCATCTATACCTACTAACCAATTTACTGAGCTATAAGATAAGCCTAAACCAAATGTTTCAGGCAAATCAAAATCAAAGGATTGATTATACAATGTGTCACTGGGAAGCATCTGAGTACCTGTGGATGAATACAGATAATCGGTAGTATTAATTGTTGATGTGTTTTTTACGCCAGGAGTATATACAACACCTAATGTCACCGATTCTCTCTCACTTATAGGATAAGTAAATTGAGTACCAAAATCGAACATTACATTTTTTATGGCAAATGAAGTGTTTGCTAATCGACTTGAAGCTTCACCAGTCTGCCCCAATATGGGGATGTCTTTTGAGTGAGTAATACTTCCAAAGAGATAAGATACGTTTGCTCCTACTGAAAAATTCTTAATTGGTGCATAAGCAACTCCACCATATATCTTGCTTAGTCCACCCGAACCATAAAATGTTTCCCGGTAACTTATCTCGTCAGATACAATATTTCTTCCAAAATCATAACCCACTTTTGAGTAAGGCAATAATCCAACACTCATTCCAATGTTTTTATACACAGGAAACTGAAAAGCAAGATAGTCGAAGTTTGCATTTTGAAAAGATTGATCATTTATACCATCTGATAATCTGGAGTACTGACCCGACACACCCATCTCCATAGTAAAGTTCAAAGTGTCGGCAGCTGAATACGATGCAGGGTTGCCAGGATTCACATTCGTGCCTCTTCTAATACCATAACTAATACCTCCCATTGACTCTGTTGCTCCTAAAGCAGGTTTTGACAACACACCATAGCCATATCTTCCATACGGAGAGTCGACACCAACATTTTGGGCTGATGATGTGCCTATAAGTGTTACAAATATTATGAGCGATAATAGAAAACGTTTCTGTTTGTTCATTCTGTTGCTTCTATGAATAAGAAAAAGACTATGCTTTTTGTATATCTAAATTTATTAGTTTATGCAAATATTGCATATTTATATTGTTATTGCACTACAAACACAGCAAATATGCTGTTTTAAATAAAACAAGACGATATGCCAATTAGTGCATATTCACAATTTAAAAATGTACTACTACACTTATCTTCAAAGTAAATAAAGACAAAGTAAATAAAAAAAACTCACCTTATGGTGAGTTTTTGATTTTTTAAACATATTGAGCTAGTCAATCAACTCCTCTATGATATTATTTATACCTGTTGAATGATAAAATCTTATCGACATTTTTTCGACTTTTCTTGCGCAATGGTTGTGTACTATAGCCAATAACAATGTCTAGCCAGACTCTTTTTGAGGTGGGTATATGCAGTAAGTCTTTCACTTTATCTTCGTCAAACCATCCTACAATACATGTTCCTAAACCTTCTGCTTGGGCAGCCAACACAATATGAGCGGCAACTATACCCAAATCCATTTGAGCATAATCTTTTTTCTTTATCCAACCTCCTATTCCTGAACTAATATTAACCTTTTCTTCAACAAGTAGTAAATGTACTGGAGCTTGTTTCGTAAAATGATTCATTCCCAGGACACGCGAAGAGGTAGCATCGGCAATTTTGTTTTTCAGATCAGGCTCATCTACCACTACAAAACTCCATGGCTGTGCATTGCAAGCCGAAGGAGCTAATCTTGCGGCTTCAATAATGCGTTCTATTTTTTCTTTTTCAACACTCTGATAGGGGTCGAAAGCTCTTGCACTTTGTCGTGATGAAACTAATTCTAAAAAATCCATTGTTTTATGTTTTTAATTGGTTAATCTCTTAATGCTAGTATTCGGCTGATATATTTACCTATTATATCAAACTCTAGATTTACCATCGTACCTTTCTCTATCTGATGAAAGTTTGTATAATCATAGGTGTACGGTATAATAGCTACTTCAAAAGTATTCTCTGTAGGGTTCACAACAGTAAGACTTACTCCATTTACAGTAACCGAACCTTTATCAACCGTTAAGTATCCCTTCTTAGCCATTTCTTTATCAAATTCGTAACTAAACTTGAAGTACCAACTACCATCGGCTTCTCTCACACTCTCGCAAATAGCAGTTTGATCTACATGACCCTGTACAATATGTCCGTCTAAACGTCCATCCATAATCATGCTGCGCTCTAAGTTTACCTTATCGCCTATTTTCAACTTACCAAGATTGGACACTTCTAATGTCTCTTTTATAGCTGTGACTGTATAAGTATCACCTTTAATATCTACAACTGTTAAGCAAACCCCATTATGAGATATACTTTGATCAACTTTCAATTCGTTAGTAAATGTACACTCCAATGTGAAGTGTACATTACCTTTATCTTTTTGTATATCAACAACAACTGCTGCTTCTTCTACTATACCTGAAAACATATTATATATTTAAAATGAATTTATAAACTACCAAATTGATGCACGCTTCTCCTTTGGAAGATAAAGTGCGTTTGTCTCTTTTATATCAAAAGCATCATACCAAGCATTGATGTGTGGCAATGCTCCATTTACGCGCCACTTGCCCAATGAGTGTGGATCAACCTTTGTGAGACGCAATATCTCTGCATCACGTATATTACCACCCCATAAAGTTGCATATGATAAGAAGAAACGCTGTTCGGGAGTAAACCCATCAATAGCTATCCCTTCTTTCAACTCTTTAGTTTTCATATATGCATTAAGTGCAACTTGCAATCCGCCGTGGTCTGCAATATTCTCACCCAATGTGAAAGTTCCATTTGCACGTACTGTATCAATTACTACAATATTGTCGAAGTAATCTACCAATACTTTAGCGCGCTCGTCAAAGTTTGCTGCATCTTCAACAGTCCACCAATCGTTTAGGTTACCATCTTTATCAAACTTACGACCTTGGTCGTCAAATCCATGTGTCATTTCGTGACCAATAACTACACCAATACCTCCATAATTTACAGCATCATCTGCATCCATATGGAAAAATGGTGGTTGTAAAATACCAGCTGGGAAACAAATTTCGTTTGATGTTGGACTGTAGTAAGCATTTACAGTTTGTGGAGACATATACCATTTAGTTTTATCAACTGGCTTGCCCAATTCATTTATGTTTTCGTTATATGAAAACTCTGAAGCACGCTTCATGTTTGCATAATACGAATCATCTTTTATCTCTAACGATGAGTAATCTTTCCATTTGTCAGGATAGCCAATCTTTACAATGAAAGTGCTCAATTTCTCATGCGCTTTCTCTTTTGTCTCTTCGCTCATCCACTCAAGATTCGAAATACGTTCTCCTAAAGATTCTGTAAGATTGTTTACCAATGTAAGCATTCTCTCTTTAGCCTCTTCAGGGAAATATCGCTCTACATAAAGTTGACCAACAGCTTCGCCCAATGCACCATTCACAGCATCGATACTTCTCTTCCAACGTGGACGGTTCTCTTTGCTACCACTCATAGTTTTGCCATAAAACTCGAAGCTAGCATCTACAAAATCATCGCTCAAATAGCTTGCTGCTGAGCGAATAACAATCCAATTTAAATAGCTTTTCAAATTCTCTATCGATTCGGTATTAATAATATTGATTGCGGCTCTTACTGGTTCTATTTGCGAAACATTTAAATCTTCAAGACTATTCGCACCAACTTGCTTAAAATAGTAAGCCCAATCGAATGGAGCCACCTCTTTCTCTAAATCCATAAACTTTATTTTATGATAGTTCTTCTCCGGTTGACGGCGTTCCTCTTTGGTGAAATGATTCTCGGCCAACTCTGTTTCAATTTTCATTGCAGCCTTAGCAGCTTCAACAGCTTTAGCTTCGGGGTAACCAATATTTTGAAATTGCACCTGCATCATATTCACATACTCTTGACGCAACTCTTTCGACTTGTCATCCTGCTCTGTATAATATTCACGTCCACCCATACCAATACCAGATTGAAATATATGTGCAATATTCATTGTGCTATTTTTAGTATCGGGTCCAACGCGAAAACCAAAAAAGGGACTAGCAGCAAATCTATTTATTTGTGCCATTAACCTAACAATATCTTTTTTTGATGTAGCCTCATCTATTTCAGCTAATATAGGCTTGATTGGTTCGTATCCTTCGGCATTTAGCTTCCCCTCATCTATTCCCATACTATACAGGGTGCCTACTTTTTGGGCATTTGTACCCAGCTTGTGATCTTTAGATCCTAACTCTTCTATAAGTCCTTGTAGTTGCTCTTGATTGTTTTCACGCAACTTATCAAAAGTTCCGTAGCGTGAATTTTCGTCAGGAATAGGATTGCCCTTTTGCCATCCACCTGTTGCATACATATAAAAATCATCACCAGGCACATAAGATGTGTCCATGTTTTCAAGGTCTATTCCTTTGTCTTTCTCGTGGGTTGCTTGTTCTTTACAACCAATTAATGTTGTCATAACTAAAATAGTTGAGTACAATAAAAGTTTTTTCATAATCTGTATTATTTTGCGTTTAAAGTATGTGCAAAAGTAATTAAAAAATATTGATACTTCAGAATATACTGACTGCTATTATAATAAGATAAATGTATATATACGATTGTAGTTTGATTATTTATCTCTCTTATAAGTAACTCCCAAACAAATAATGTGGTTTTTCCTGCTACTATGCTATTATTTTATACATCTTTCAATCTCTAGCTTCATAGCCGATTGCGTTTCATCTGAAGCAGGCACTAAAGGTAATCGCAACTCATTTTTAATATATCCCATCAAATAGAGTGCGCATTTAACACCTGGAGGATTGCCATCAACAAAAAGCAATTTGCAACAACAATCCATTTTATGGAAAGACTCTTCTGCTTTTTCGATATCTCCATTTAGAGCTGAGCGAACAATAGTTAAAAACTTTTTTGGAAAAGCATTCCCTAAAACAGATATCACTCCCTGGCCACCCTCTTTTATAAGGTCAATAGTCATAGGGTCGTCACCCGATAGCACAGAAAACCCTTTGGGTGCACCTTCGATAAGTTTTTTAACCTGCTCAATATTTGGGTAAGCTTCTTTTATAGCAATTATATTTTTGCAGCTATGTGCAATGCGCAGAGTTGTTTCTGCCTTCATATTCACACCTGTTCTGCTGGGCACATTGTACAATACTATAGGTAGAGGCGACGCCTCAGAAAGTGCTTTAAAATGTTGAAAGAGTCCTTCTTGCTCTGGTCGAGAATAAAAAGGTGTAACAGAAAGAATACTGTGAACGCCCTCAAAATTAAACAACTTTACCCGCTGGACAAGTGCTTTTGTGTTGTTTCCACCCATCCCTACCACTATAGGGATGTTACCTTGAATATACTTTACAACAAAACGAACTATTTTGCTCTGCTCATCAAGCTCCAAAGTAGCTGTTTCGGCTGTAGTTCCTAGCAATACTAAAAAATCTGTTCCAGATTGCAAGTGCAGATCAAGCAAGCGTTCAAGTGCTTCAAAATCGACTGTCTTATCTTTTTTAAAGGGAGTAATTAAAGCAACCCCCATTCCTTTTAAAGGAAAATGTGCCATAAAGATGTTTCTTATCATTTAAAAATACAGCTTTTTTCGCATTTTAATAGTGAAATCAGCAAATAAGCTATATATTGATTATACAAAGTTATAATTTTTATCTGTTTTTAGATAAAAATGAGCTATATATTGAATAGCAAAGCTAAATAAAAAGATGTTGTTACACTACTTTTATGCTATCTGTTGTTTACATATATCGCATGTATTAGTCTATAAATCTATAATTATAAAGTAAAAAGCACGTTCAAAGTAAACTCCTCGCTTTTTTTATTTTTCAGAAACACAACTAACGAATGATGTAAAACAGATAACAATATGAGATGCTCATACACTGATTTATCTAAAACTAATAAATCCCATTAACTAGTTGCTTGTCGCCACACAATTCAGGATAAGGTTTTTAATAAACCTCTACCCTCTAGAGGTCTACAACACAAAAAGCCATAGAATCTTTTATTCTAGGGCTTTTTATGTTTACCTTAACAACTCAACTATCTTTGTCTATATCTTAATTTTTTCAGTCAAGCCTATCTTTTGCTTTATTGACACCTTCAGCCACACCACGCTTCAAATCCTCCCAAACATCTTTAACACCCTTCTTTGTTTTATCATATGCGTTAGCCACATCCTCTTTTGTTTTCTCCCAGTTATCTTTAGTGCTATTTTCAACCTTACCTACACTCTTTTTGAAAGCGTCTCTCATCTCCTCAAGGTCTGCAATACCTTTTTCGTATGCAGCTTTTGTTTCTGCAGAAATATTGTCGCCAGCCTTTTCAAGCTCTCCCTTCATCTCATCAATTTCTTCATTGATATCGTCCAGCTCCTTATTGGCATCACTTAAAAACTCCTCTCTCTGTGAATAAGTGTAGCTTTTAAAGTCTCTTATTGCCTCATCAATATCCTGTTTAATCTCTACTACCTCTTCGTTAATCTCTTCTCTAGCCTCTTCTTGTTTTGTTTTGTTTGTACAAGATACAAATACAAATGTAGATGCTAAAACAAATGTTAGCATCGAACCTATAAATCTTCCTTTTTTCATCTAATTTTTGGTTTTAAAGTTTAAACTTAATCTTTGAATATATATAACAATTTACTATTACAAAGTGTTCTAATTAATAGAGAATTATATAGATAAAGATATTAAAATAATTCGCTTACAACTATAAAGAAACATCGCATTTTATATAAATATATCTGTCTGTTTATTGAATCATCTCTAAGAAAGCTTGTTCATCAATAATTTCAACACCAAGCTTCTTAGCTCTATCTAGCTTTGCAGGTCCCATTCTTTCTCCTGCTAGAATATAATCTGTTTTTTTTGAGATGGAGCCTGTATTTTTACCTCCATGTTGCACAATCATCTCCTTATATTCATCTCTTGAGTGAATAGAGAACACACCACTTATCACAATCGTCTTGCCCTCTAGCTTATCAGTCTTCAATGAGAGCATCTCTTGGCTCAAAGAAAACTGTAGACCATGATTTTGCAAACGCTCAACTATATTTAGCTGTTTTTCGTCACCGAAAAAGTCAACAACACTCTGTGCTATACGCTCACCTATTTCATCTACACTTGTCAACTGTTCGAATGTGGCAGATTTAAGTAGCTCTATGTCAGGGAATGCATGAGCCAACCTATTGGCTACTGTTTCCCCAACAAATCTTATGCCAAGAGCAAATAACACACGCTCAAATGAGACAGACTTCGACTCTTTAATACTGTTAAGAAGATTATTGGTGCTTGTCACACCCCATCTCTCTAAATTGATAATATCATCATATTTCAATTCATACAAATCGGCTATATCATGAATTAACCCCTTGTCAAACAATAACGATATAGTTTCGGGTCCAACTGTGATATCCATCGCCCTACGCCCAACAAAGTGCTCAATACGACCTTTTATTTGTGGGGGACAACCCGTACTGTTAGGACAATAGTGAGCGGCCTCACTTTCATCTCTTTTTAAGGGAGTGTCACATGCAGGACAGTTAGTTACAAAGATTACCTTTTCGCCCACACCATCTCTAGCATCTTTATCTACAGCTGTTATTTTTGGTATAATTTCTCCGCCCTTTTCCACAAATACCCTATCGCCAATATGCAGGTCAAGCGCCATTATTGCATCTTCGTTGTATAATGAAGCTCTTCTAACAGTTGTACCCGATAGCAATACTGGAGAAAGATTGGCAACTGGTGTTACTGCTCCTGTTCGGCCCACTTGATAAGATACTGACTCTAATGTAGAGATAGCCTGCTCAGCACTAAACTTATAAGCTATAGCCCACCTAGGAAACTTAGAGGTGAAGCCCAAGTTTCTTTGTTGTTGCAAAGAATTAACTTTCAACACAGCGCCATCTGTTGCAACGGGTAGGTTTACCCTCTCCACATCCCAATAGGACAAAAACTCAAACACCTCTTGAAGTGTTTTACATTTTCTGCTAGCTTTAGAAACCTTCAATCCCCATTTGTTGGCAATAGTCAAGTTTTCGAAGTGACTATCTGTAGGTAGCTCATCTCCCAATACAAAATAGACATATGAGTCGAGTCGACGAGAAGCTACAACCTTAGGGTCTAGCAGCTTCAATGTGCCTGAAGCTGCATTGCGAGGATTAGCAAAAGGTGCATCGCCTTCTTTCTCACGTTGTTCATTAAGATGTTCAAACACACTAAATGGTAATAAAATTTCACCACGAGCTTCAATATATGGTGGTATATTATCGCCTCTTAGAAGCAGTGGAATACTGCTAATGGTTCTCACATTATCGGTGACATCATCACCCTGTTTACCATCTCCACGAGTAAGGGCCTGTGTAAGTTGTCCGTTTTCATAAACAAGAGAAATAGAAGTACCATCGAACTTCAACTCACAAACTATCTCAAAATCATCATTCAGTGCACGCTTCACACGTTCATAAAACTCTGTAACCTCTTCATGAGAATAAGTGTTTTGAAGCGATAACATTGGATAGCGATGTGTTGCCTGCCTAAAAGCCGTGTTGATATCACTTCCGACACGTTTTGTGGGTGAGTTAGGGTCATCATACTCTGGATATTGTTTTTCTAACTTTGTCAACTGTTTCATAAGTGCATCGAACTCGAAATCTGAAATATCGGGTTGCGATAATATATAGTACTTATAGTTGTGGTCGTGCAGCTCTTGCCTTAGCTTACAAATCTGTTCTTTAGGTGTATTCATTTTGAAGTAATTTCATTAATTGGTGAATATTGTCTGAGTATCTTCAGCTTCTCTATGTCAATTAATATTTGTTAGTTGATGCTGCAGCATGACAAAAAACATTTCAAATTTTGTCAAAAAAAGCAATCAGAAACAAAGATAGCCGATTTCGTTTAAATAAACAGAATCATTGAAGATACTATAAAATTACAGTTTTTTATTTTGCCATTTACCAAATCTCAAATAGAGGAATGAAAACGACATTAAGAAAAACCAATATATATGCTCGGAAGTCCAGCAAACTGCAACTGATGATTGCAAGTAAATAATAATCCACCACATATATGAAAGATAGAAAGTGAGCGTTAAAACTTCAAACATTAACGCTGTTCTTGTATTACCTGTACCAGATACTGCATTGAAAAATACAGCACCCACACTAAATATAGGCAACAATGTAAGAAGCACATACATTGGGGGTATTGTTTCGGCTATAAGCACAGAATCTGTTGTGTAAATGTGTATGAACGCACGTGGAAACAAAAAGACAATTAGCATTATAGCTGCAGTTATACCTAAGCTAATCTTTGTGACTCGCCCCAACAGATTTAACACCTCAGTTTGCCTTCCAGCACCAATTGTGTTGCTTACCATGGTGTTTGTTGCAGAGCCTAATGCTTGAGCAGGCAGAATAAGGACAGTGTAGAAACTTCGCACAATGTTGGAAATTGCAAGAGGTCGCTCACCAAGCTTCTCGATAAAAACAAAAAAGAGCATCCACACAACAACAGAGAGTAGATACTGTGCCATCATAAAAACAGAAATATTCAAAACTTGTTTTACAACAGACAATTCGATACGAATTCTCTTGAAACCATATTTATCTAGATCAACGGTCTTTAAAGTGTAAAAAACAAAGAAAAGTGTTGAAACCAACTCAGAGATAACAGATGCCAATGCAGCACCAGCAATTCCCATTTCGGGGAACCCGAAGTTGCCAAAAATAAGAAGATAGTCAAAGAGTACATTTGTCAACGCCATAATAAGGGCATTGTAAGTAAGAATTTTAGTGCCAGCAATGCCAATATAAAAAGCACGAAACATAGTGTTGGCAAAAGCAAAAACAAATCCATAAAAACGCCAGTCGAGATACTCGTTCACTGCAACTGTAATCTCGTCCGATTCGAAAAGATAGGGTAACCATTCATGAGAGACATATCCCATAATCGAAATCAATAGAACTGCTGCTGGTATCAACACTAAAAGACCCTGAACAACAATATCGCTTATTTGGTGATAGTTTCCTTCACCATTTCGCCTACCAATAAGTATTTGGCTACCCATACTATAACCAAAGCCTAATGTAAAAACAGCTATATAGAATATACCCGCCAAAGCAGAAGCGCCAAGCTCAACTTCCCCAACACGACCAAGAAAAGCTGTATCTATTACCTGAATAATATTTTGAGCTAAAAGGCTCAAAAAAATGGGATAGCTAATTTTAAGTATGTTCCTATTGCTATACATAAATCGAAAGTGAACTAAAATAGATGCAAAACAACTAAAAGTTACAGATATACCGAAATCAAAGAACAGTTATTATTCAAATATGTTTCAGAAAACCTCAACTCACCTTCATTCATATCATATAATATGCTAAATATCAGCAAAAAAGGAAATAGCAGACAAATTATTTTGCCGTTGTCTGATTTTTTTTTATTATCTTTGCAAGGAAACAATATATTAAAACAAATATGAATCCAAAGAAAATACTGTTTATTACTCAAGAAATTTGTCCTTATTTACCAGAAACACCGCAATCGACAGCTTGTCGTAATCTACCACAGTTAATTCAAGAAAAAGGTCACGAAATTCGCACATTTATGCCCAAATTTGGTAGCATTAATGAGCGTAGAAATCAACTACACGAAGTGATTCGTCTATCAGGTATGAACCTTATTATCGACGATACAGACCACTCTTTAATCATCAAGGTTGCTTCTATACAAGCTGCTCGTATGCAGGTTTACTTTATCGACAACGAAGATTATTTCCAAAATAGAGAAACCACCGTTGACAAAGATGGTGTAGAATACGAAGATAACGACGAACGCAGCATATTTTTCGTAAGAGGCGTAATGGAAACTATCAAAAAACTAAGATGGGTTCCCGATATTATCCACTGTCATGGATGGATGTCTGCTTTAGCACCTATTTTTATTAAAAAAGGTTATGCCGACGACCCAACTTTCAAAGATGCAAAAGTTATTTATACTCCTTATGATGATGTGTTTGAAAACCCTTTTAGAGAAAACGTTACCGACAAATTGAAGTTTGAAGGAATTGATGACGGTGTTATCGAAAGAATTAAACAACGAGGTGTAATGGACTATAGCAACCTTACAAAACTAGCTATCGAATACTCTGACGGAGTTATTCAAGGTGGCGAAACTATAGAGCCTGAAATATCTGAATTTATAAAAGAGCAAAAAGTTAAGTTTCTTGCAAAAGACGAAGACTTTGATAAGTATGTTGATAACATAAATGAGTTTTATGAGAAAATTGATGCTTAATTGTTATCTAAGCATTTAGCACACAGAACATAAAAGGTAGCTACCTACTATAGGGGAAGCTACCTTTTTATTTCTCCCAACAAATCAACAGTTAATTAATATTTTAAAGTTAGCTCAAGAATATATTATCCTCTATAAAGAGAAAAACATATTGCCATAGATTCTAAATAATCACTCCAAGCACAAGCAAGTTTTACAAATATCTTTAAAATAGCGAAGAAAGCTCACTAAAGATGTTCCTTTACAACTATTTTTTCTGATATTTGTGCGTAAATATTATTTCAACATATAATGAAGCATAAAAATATATTTTATATCACCCTATTGTCAATAATTGCACTACTCTATTCGTGCGATGACTCCTTGAAAAATATAGGGTTCACCATTCAACCTGATAACGATAGAATTACTGTGGGAACCGACTCACTATTTATAAACGCAAAAACTGTGTCGGTTGATTCTTTACTACCCGAAGGGATGTTTGCCAAAACTAAAAACCCTGTACTTGGAGAGTACAAAGACCCTCTTTTTGGTACAATCAGATCTGACTTTGTTGGCGAGTTTTATTATCCCGAAGGCAGCAAATTTCCAAAAAACTCAACTATCGACTCTGTAAAGGTTGCAGTGTTTTACAACTCTTGGAAAGGAGATTCTCTAGCACCCATTGGTTTGTCGGTCTACGAAATAAATAAAGCTTTGCCAGGAGGGAGCTATTACACTAACTTCAACCCAATTGAGTACGTTGACATTGATACTCCTATAGGAAGATCTGTTTTTTCTCCAGCAAATATAGAAGTACCCAAAGCAGAAAGAGACGAAGTAGATTACTATCACAGGGCATTTGTAGAATTGCCTAACTCATTAGGTGAGAGAGTTTACAATCTCTCTGAAACAATTGATAATTTAGATACAGACTCATTCAAAGAGCATTTCAGAGGCGTCTATCTAACTACCGATTTTGGTTCAGGAGCAATTATTACAGTCGATCACACCTATCTATACATTTATTACAGCTATTTAGATGAAAAAGGGTCTTCTACTGAACAAGACACCATACGAACAGCTAGCATGATATTAAATACCACGCCTGAAGTAATTCAAATAAATAGAATACAAAACAAGAATGATAAGCTATTAGAGGAAAATGATGAGTATGCATACATAAAAAGTCCAGCAGGAGTATTCACAGAAGTTAGATTCCCACTTACTGAAAGAGCTGACAAGTTAAACAATCAAGCATTGAACTTAGCAAAATTTAGGGTGACAGCTTTGCCTGATGAAGATGCTAACTTAAGATACAAGTTAACGCCCTCACCTTACCTTCTGTTAGTTCCCAAAGATGAAATGAAGGAGTTTTTTGAAGAAAGAAAGGTTCCTGACAATATTACTAGCTTTTATGCAAAACTAGATGAAACAACTTACACCTACGACTTTGGCAACTTGGCAGCTATGATAAACCATTATAAGGAGAAGAGCGATGGAAAAGTAACCGACTTAAACTATCTTCTTGTACCGATCGATGTAAAAACATCGTATATAAGTAATCAAACTCAAATAACAGCTGTGTTCAACCAAATGACACCTACTGCAACTACTCTCTTAAAATCTAAGTCTAAGATGAAGATGGACTTGGTATTTAGCAAATTATAGATTGACTAACAACTCTGCAGTAGAGTTGTTGAAATTATATTAAACAAAAAAGCACTAAGAATTTAGTGCTTTTTTTGTTTTGCAAAAGATTGAGTATAAACACTAGAAAAGTGTTTTCTGGTCTTCTATTCGCTTGCGTCCTAAATGCTCATAGGCAAACTCTGTTACCTCACGCCCACGTGGTGTACGCTTTATAAACCCCTCTTTTATAAGGAATGGCTCGTACACCTCCTCAATAGTTCCGGGGTCGTCACCAATAGCTGTTGCAATAGTAGTAATACCCACAGGACCTCCACGAAACTTATCTATAATAGTGACAAGAATTTTATTGTCCACCTCATCCAATCCAAACTTATCTATATTCAATGCCTCCAAAGCATAAGTAGCAATAGCTTTATCAATCCTGCCAGTTCCTTTTACCTGTGCAAAATCGCGTACTCGCCGCAACAGTGCATTAGCAACACGGGGAGTTCCTCTACTGCGTGAAGCAATTTCCAAAGCAGCATTTTTCTCACAGCCTACCTCTAAAATAGAAGCTGAACGTAACACAATACCTTTCAATGTCTCTACATCGTAATATTCCAAATGCATGTTGATACCAAAACGAGCTCTCAATGGACTAGTCAACAACCCACTGCGTGTAGTAGCACCAATAAGCGTAAACGGATTCAAATCAATTTGAATAGAACGTGCACTTGGTCCTTTATCAATCATTATATCTATCCGATAGTCTTCCATCGCACTATAAAGGTACTCTTCAACAATGGGAGAGAGACGATGAATCTCATCAATAAACAGGACGTCATTCACCTCTAGTGAAGTGAGCAAGCCTGCCAAATCGCCAGGCTTGTCAAGTACTGGACCCGAGGTTACTTTAAATCCCACATTCAACTCATTTGCTATAATGTGCGACAAAGTAGTTTTACCCAATCCAGGGGGACCGTGCAGTAAAACATGGTCTAACGACTCACCCCGCATACTTGCGGCACTAACAAATATCTTAAGGTTCTCTACAACTTTACTTTGTCCGCTAAAACCAGAAAAAGACAGAGGGCGCAAAGCGTTCTCAAACTCTCGCTGCTCGTTATCTTGCAAGTTTTTATTTTCATGAAAATTAAAATCTTCTTCCATACAATCATATTAATTAATATCAGCAATAAAATTACTGCCCCTTCAATCATTCATAAGAGATAAGTGAACCGAGTGTATAATAGGAATGCACCTCTGACTAACAACTCGTTGTGTCTTAGCAATAATTGATTATACAAAAATAGCTATAAAACATCAATCTAGAAAAAGAAAGTTTTTGAAGAAGGTAGCATTACATTTTGCCAAAGAAAAGCCATTGCTTACCTATTTATTAATACTTGCGACTTTAATTTGTATTATCCATTGAGAAAGCATAAGTTATAAATTTGCATTAACGAAGATAATTCTGTTCCCGAAAAACAATCAATTTACGCACATTCCTCTCCATCCCAACCAGCTTCGCCCTTTTCACAGCCGATTTCGAGAACAAACTACTAAACTTCTCTTGATTCATTGCTCGCAATGTTTCCAGATCTAATGATAGAAATTCAGGAGAAGGATTAAACTCGGGTGTATTATGTGGTTTTGAAAACCTATTCCATGGACACACTAATTGACACACATCGCATCCATATACCCAATTGCCTGTATCTACAGCTGCATCTTGTTCACCTTTTTTCTCAATAGTTTGGTAAGAGATGCATTTAGTAGCATTCACCAAATGAGCTTGCTCGATTGCACCAGTTGGGCAAGCCTCTATGCATCGAGTACAATTGCCACAAGATAAGTCGATGGGTGAATCATACACTAACTCTTGATTGATAATCAACTCTCCTAAGAAGAAGAATGAACCCTTACTTGGAATAATGAGCAATGTGTTCTTCCCAACAAACCCTAGACCTGCTTTTGCAGCCCAATAGCGTTCGAGCACAGGGGCAGAATCACAAAAGAAACGACCTTCAGTATCGGGACAAATAGTTTGAATGTAAGCAAGCAATTGTTTTAGCTTGTCTTTCACCACAAAGTGATAATCTTTGCCGTAGGCATAGTAAGCAAATCCTGGTAGCTGGGGGTCGCGCTTTTTATTTGGATAATAGTTTAAAGCTACAGATACAATTGATTTTGCACCTGGCACAAGCAGTCGAGGGTTATCTCGCTTCTCTATGTTTCTCTCCAAGTATGACATATCACCTTGATAGTTTAATCGTATCCACTCCCTGAGATTTTCCTCTTCTCCTGAAGATTCAGCACGACATACTCCGCAGGCATCAAAACCAAGCGATAATGCGTATTGTTTTATTTTATTGGTTATTATCATAAAAAAATCATAAGTGATATGATCACATCTAATATTCCAGATACTTCATCCAAATTTATACAATAATATTGAAACTTGGTAGAGCAACTGCTAGAATTACCTATTTAAAATAAAAAAAGATAGAAAGTTATCGTATTTTTGTACTAATCACATTAGAAACAGCAGTAAATGTCAGACACCACACTAAAGAAAAGAACTATCACCGCTCTTTTTTGGAGCTTCCTTGATAAGTTTGGTCAGAAAGTAATATTTCTGATTAGCAGTGTGTTTCTAATGCGCCTATTAGACACCTCAGATTATGGTATAATGGGATCGCTACTCATATTTATCGCCTTTTCATCACTCTTAATCGACAGTGGATTTGGTCGCGCCCTGCTCAATCGCAAAGAGATAGGCGCACTTGAGTATAGCACAGTATTCTACTTCAATCTTGCTATCAGCTTACTGCTCTATGTAGCACTCTTCATCTCAGCTCCGCTGATTGCACAGCTATTCAATGAACCGCTACTCATTCCTGTTTCAAGGGTGCTCTTCCTTTCGCTCATATTCAATGGGTTTAGTCTAATCCAGATGATTATATTTATCAAAGCATCCGATTTCAAAACACAAACCAAAGCAAATACTGCAGCACTTATCATCTCTACATCCATTGCACTTATTATGGCATGGCGTGGACATGGCGTGTGGTCATTAGTAGCACAAAATGTAATTTATGCATTTTTCAGAAGCATCTTGTTTTGGCTCTACTCCACTTGGCGACCCAAAAAACTCTTTAGCTTTGCTAAACTAAAGGTCTTCTTTGCTTTTAGCAACAAACTATTGGCATCAGGTGCAATAGGTGCCATTTTCAATAATATCTACCCCAGCATTATTGCCATGTTTTACCCCATGCAGCAAGTTGGATACTACACACAAGCATACAAATATCAAGATACCCCATTTGCCGTTCTCTCTGATACATTTCGCTCTGTATCGATGCTCATTCTTTCTGAGATAAACAATCAAACAGAACGGTTGCGTAGAGTAGTATCTAAACTTATCAAGTCGATTGCATTCCTATCATTCCCCATTGCTCTCATTCTTATACTCATTGCCGAACCACTTTTTGCAACCCTGTTTGGTGAAAAGTGGCTACCATCTGTCCCCTATTTTCAAATACTCTGTATAGGTGGAGCAGTATCACCCTTCACTTTTATTCTCAACGAACTATTTATAGCAAAAGAGCGTGCTGATTTCTTTTTAAGCGTAGAGATTGTTAAACGTATTATTCTAGTTATACTTATCATTGGCTTTTTCAAACAAGGTATTACAGGTCTTGCTGTAAGTTGGGTAATATACATGTATATCACGCTGACTATTTCGCTGTTCCTATCTAAGAAATTGGTTGACTACTCCCTTTGGAATTTCATCAAAGATGCCACACCCTATGCGTCGCTTTCGTTTCTATCTATGATAGCTGCCTATTTTGCATCCTATCACATATCCAATGGCATATTGCATATGCTCACTGCTTTAACCGTGATGGGTATAGTTTATTTGGCTTTATGCAGAATCTCCAATTTAGAAATGACAACAGAGATTAAACAATTTGTCTCTTCCAAAAGAACAAAAAAGAAGGATGATGAAGAATAGGAAAATTTGCATAATCATTATATCGTACAATTTTGAACCGTGGATTGACAAATGCCTACCATCGGTCTTTGCATCAACCATTCCGGTTAATGTAATGGTTATTGACAATAATTCCAACGACAACACAGTTGCTAGAATAAAACAGGATTATCCAAAAGTAATTTTAATTGAGAACAAGAACAATCTCGGCTTTGGAAAAGCCAACAATGTCGGGTTATCTTATGCTTTAAAAAATAACTTCGACTTTGTATTTCTTCTAAATCAAGATGCATGTATTGATGAGGATATGTTAGAGAAGTTGATTGTGGCTTCACAGACAAACCCCGATTTCGGAATCATCTCTCCTGTTCATCTCTCATCCGATGGCAAGTCGCTAGATCATGGCTTTGCCAATTATTCAAAAAAGAAGACTTTTAAAGATTTACCACAAACCTCATCTCAATTGGTTGAGCTCCCCTTTGTGAATGCCGCTTTCTGGCTGTTGCCAATAGAAACAGTGAGGAAAATTGGCGGATTCAGTCCCCTCTTCTACCACTATGGCGAAGACCGCAACTATATTCAACGCACAGCTTTTCACAATTATAAAATTGGCTACCTACCCAGTGCCTTTGCCACACACGACAGACAAAACCGAGAGGTTACCAATAAAGCATTTATGTATGCCGAGTATGTCTATTTCTTGAGCGAATTGGCCAACATCAACTACACCCTATCAAAGGCTGTAGCCTACAGTGTATTGGCTGCTATAAAAAAGATATTTACTGAGGCTTTTGGTGGAAGATTCTCCAACTCTATAGCATACCTAAAAATGGCTTTTAAGTTATTGGGGAAGATACCTGCTGCTAATGCGACTCGGAAGAAAACTAAAAAGGTGGGAACGCATTATTTGTAGTCGGAATTAGTAAACCCTGCATACACAACATTCACCTGCGATACTCCCCAAGGAACCTTCCTCCTTTCCTTCAACCACTCATTCGCCTTAAAAGTAAGATACGAAGACCCAATTCCAACAATTATTCCACCCAAAACATCAGATGGATAGTGAACGCCAAGATAAATTCGTGAAAACGCAACAGATGATGCCCACACATACATGGGAACAGCAACTTGCCATTTAGGAAAAGAAAGAGTGAGTGATGTAGCCAAGTTGAAAGCCATAGAAGTATGTCCCGACACAAAAGAAGGTGAATAACTATAACTATGCTTATCTCGTAGTATTATTCTATTGGGATATGTTTCGAAAGGCCTTTTGCGATTGAATCCATATTTGGTGGTTAGAGTGATATCTCCGTTTAGTAGCATAGCAGCACCTGTAACAATACCTGCTTCCATCACCTTGTCATCTTCTTTGAGCCAACCATAAAAGCCAAGGCCTACAACTGCACCAACCTCTATGTATGTAGCAGATGAGGAGATAAACTTCATGGTGGATTCGAATCCTTTACCTGCATCGATGTGGTTGATGCTTTCTGTCCAATTTATATCAAAATTTTGAGAATAGGCGGTTGTTGAACAGCTTACAATTATTAAAACAGAAATGGTGATTCTTGTGATATGGCTTATGATGAAGCAGGTGTGTCTGTATTAACCGATTGTTGTATTCCAAAAGACTTTGCATGCAACATCTCTACCAATTAAGTTTATATTTAAGTTCGAGTAAGGGCTAGTGCAATAAGACTCTACCCAATATCTACTAAAATTTATATCACGCAACCACAGAAATCACACCACAATTTAATCTGCCAAAGCAAAATCCAACTGCTTGCGCTCCAAATTAGCACGTGCCACAGTTATTTGTAGCTCTTGCCCTAAACGATATTCACGTTTGGTGCGACGACCTATCAGGCGATAGTTCTTTTCGTCCAATTCGTAGAAATCATCATCCAACTCTCTTATAGGAATCATACCCTCGCACATGTTCTCTTTTACTTCCACATAGACACCCCATTCGGTTACACCCGAGATAACACCATCGAATACTTGACCAATCTTGTCAGCCATAAACTCAACTTGTTTGTATTTAATAGAGTCACGCTCTGCACGTGTAGCTACCAACTCCATATCGGAGCTATGTAAACAAAGAGCTTCAATCTCTTCTTGGTCAGCACTCTTTTTATTATCCATATAGGCACTCAATAAGCGATGCACCATCATATCAGGATAACGACGAATAGGTGATGTGAAGTGCGTATAGTAATCGAAAGCCAATCCGTAGTGCCCAACATTCCTGGTGGTATAAACAGCCTTAGCCATAGTTTTGATAGCAATCGTTTCTACCAAATTTTCTTCAGGTCTATCCTTCACAGCATCAAATAGAGCGTTAAAACTTTGCGCAATCTGTTTGTTGCTTCCCGACGTTCTTATTTTATGACCGAATTTCAGGATAAATGTATTAAGTGTTTCCAGCTTTTCAGGATCTGGCAAATCGTGAATTCTATAAACAAATGTTTTTGCTTTTTTATTAGCCTCAACCTTACCTACTCCTTCAGCCACAGTACGATTTGCCAACAGCATAAACTCTTCGATAAGATGGTTGGCCTCTCTCATCTCAGTGAAGTAAACACCAAGCGGTTTCCCTTTTTCATCTAAGTTGAAACTTACTTCGTGGCGCTCAAAGCCAATGGCTCCATTAGCAAATCTGCGTTCGCGCAATTGTTTTGCTAGATTGTTCATTATAAGAACTTGTTTACTATTATCGCCCTTTTCAGTGTCAATTATCTTTTGTGCATCTTCATAAGCCATGCGCACATCTGAATTAATAACTGTTTTTGCAATTCGATGTTTAAGCACATGCCCTTTCTCATTCATTTCAAAAATAACAGAAAAGCATAGTTTATCTTCGTTGGGGCGGAGCGAGCATAATTCGTTGCTCAATCGCTCGGGTAGCATAGGTATGGTTCTATCCACTAAATAAATAGAAGTGGCACGTTTTTGTGCCTCTTCGTCTATAATATCACCAGGTTTTACATAGTGCGTCACATCAGCAATGTGCACACCTATTTCCCAAGTTGTTGGCGACAATTCTTTTATTGACAAAGCATCATCAAAATCTTTAGCGTCAGCAGGGTCGATAGTCATCGTAAAAGTATTGCGCATATCCTCACGCTTCGCAATCTCTTCTGGGGTAATACCAGCCAATATTTTCTCGGCAGCCTCCTCTACATTCTTAGGGTATTCGTAAGGCAAGCCATATTGCGCCAATATAGCGTGCATTTCTGTAGTATTGTCACCAGCTTCGCCTAATACATCCAAAACTTTTCCAATTGGATTACTTGCTCTTTCCGGCCACTCTACGATTTCCACTACAGCTTTATCACCAGTCTTGCCGCCTTTTAGATTTCCTTTTGGAATAAAGATATCATTAGCTAGTATTCTACTGTCTAGCACTAAAAAACCAAAATCCTTTTGCACTTGAAGTGTTCCTACAAAACGAGCATCTGCACGTTCCAATATCTCAATTACCTCACCCTCAGTTTCAGTACGCCTGCGTTTTGCAAACATTTGAATACGCACAATATCTCCATTCATAGCGTTCATAGCATTGCGCTCGGATATATATACAATATTAGCGTCATCATTTGGCACAAAGAAATTTTTGCCATTACTTCTACGTTCAAATCTACCTTCCAATACAGGGTTTCGGTTGTTAGCTTTATATTTACCACGCTGTGTTTCCAACAGTAACTCATCATCGCGCATTTTGTCTAAAACATAACGCAAAGTAGTTCTTCTCTCTTCGTCCGACACTTCTAGTGCAGCCGATATCTGTTTGTAGTTATATTGTTTATTTGGATTATCATTCAGAAATTGAATTATTTCTGATATCAACTCTTTTTTCTTTCGTTTTCTTGCTGGTTGCTCGGACTTGTTCTTCCTTTTCATAAATTTTCAGTTTAGTATAAATGCAAAGTAACAAAATATTATCAATCATCAATTACTATAATTGCATTTTAGTTGAATACACAACTCTTTAGAAAACGTGTATAGAGTACTATTGTTCATTAAATAAAGGCTTTTGCAATAATTGAAGCGCTTTTATCTACGCTTAAACACCCCTTTTAATAGCTGAATTAATTTAAAGTGGCGTGGGAAAGTTTAAAAGTTATCTCTATCGTGCTAAGCTTAATTATCGATTCAGATCATCTGCCAATGCAGACTCCATTTTCTAATACACTAAATTCGATTTGTAATTGAAGCAAGAAGAACTACTATATTCTCACTGCAAAAAGTGGTTTCTTCCCTATTACGAGTCTCATTTCCTTTTTTATCGTTATTTTTGTAAAACACTATAATAAATAGATCATCATGCAAAAGAAAATACTCATCACAGGTGCCAGTGGCTTCATTGGTTCGGCAATTGTAGCAAGAGCTCTTGAAGAAGGCTATGAAACTTGGGCTGGTGTTCGCTCAAACAGCAGTAAAGATATGTTACAAGACGAACGTATCAACTTTATTGAATTGAACTATACCGACACAAACAAACTAACTGAAGAGCTGATTGCTTTTGATAACCAACACGGAAAACTTGATGCTATAGTACATGTTGCAGGAATAACCAAAGCCTTAAACAAAGACGACTTTGAAAAGATAAACTATGGGTATACAAAAAACCTTGTTGATGCACTAGTAAAAGCTAACATGGTACCTAAAACCTTTGTATTTATGAGTACACTAGGAGCAGTTGGTGTGGGCGATGAAGTTAACTATAGCCCAATGCGAACTCATCGAATACCCAAACCGAATACACTTTATGGGAAAAGTAAACTATTAGCAGAAACTTATCTTAAAAGCACTCTTGGGTTTCCGTATGTAATACTCCGTCCAACTGGTGTATACGGTCCTTACGATAAAGACTATCTGATACTTATGAAAGCAGTACAAAAAGGAGTAAATGTAGGTGCTGGATTCAAAAAACAATTACTCTCTTTTATCTATATTAGCGATTTAGTAGATATCGTTTTCTTAGCAATCGATAAAGAGGTAACCCGGAGAGAGTATTATGTTTCTGATGGCAATGGTTATACAGACGATGAATTTAACCGAATAGTGCAAAGGGCACTCAACAAAAAGAGAGTATTCCGAATGAGAATACCTCTATTCCTAGTAAAAGCAGCTGCACATGTTACTGAAAAAGTTGGAGAACAACTCAACAAACCAGTAACCTTCAACAGCGATAAATACAAGATAATGAAACAACGAAATTGGGTTTGTGATATTACCCCTCTAAAAGAGGAGCTCAACTTTACCCCAAAAGTTTATCTTGAAGAGGGAGTTGAGAAAACAGTAGCTTGGTACAAATATAAAGGGTGGTTATAATTCTTTAATAATGAACTTTGCTCACTATTTTAGTTCCTTCTCTTCTGTTTTAACTTATTAATTTACTAATTTTGCTCTTCTAAAACATTGAAAATGAATATAGCAATTATTGGTTACGGAAAAATGGGCCGCGAGATTGAGAAAATATGTCGCGAACGAGGGCATAATATAGTTTGCACTATCGATGTGAACGAAGAGGCGAAGTTTGAATCGGATGAGTTTAAAAGTGCAGATGTTGCCATTGAATTTTCTTCTCCTGAAAGTGCTTTAAACAATTATAAACGAGCTTTTGCTGCCAACGTTCCCATAGTATCGGGTACAACAGGATGGCTCGACGATATAAAAGTGGTAAGAAAAGCATGCGAAGAAGATGGACAAACATTCTTTTACGCTTCCAACTTTAGCCTGGGTGTGAATATCCTTTTCGCTGTAAACAAGTATTTGGCAAATATAATGAGCGACTTCCCTCAATATGAAGTGCACGTTGACGAAACTCACCACATACACAAGTTGGATGCTCCTAGTGGAACCGCTCTCACAATAGCCGAAGGTATATTACAATCACTTGAACGTAAAAACCAATGGAAGTTAGACGAACAGAGTAACACTGAAGATTTGCGAATAAATGCATTTCGCAAGGGCGAAGTTCCTGGTATACATACCATCAAGTATGAATCCGAAGTGGATTCAATTACATTATCACACAGTGCCAAAAGTCGCAAAGGGTTTGCATTGGGAGCAGTAGTAGCGGCTGAGTTTACTGCTCATAAGAAGGGATTTTTAGGGATGGAAGATTTACTTCCTTTCTAGTTTCAAAAACAAAAGACAAATATCAATATTTAGCATACAATTATGACATTAAAAGAAAGAATATCCAATACATCGCGCCGCCAATGGACTTGGTTTGCTGTAGCCTCCACCGCATTGTTGCTTTTCACTGTATGGGCTGGTAACTTGTGGCTCTTATTGTTTCTATTTTTATTAATTGATATCTATGTAACAAAGTTTATACCGTGGACATTTTGGAAGAAAACCAAAAACCCTATTTTACGTAAAGCTTTAGAGTGGATTGATGCTATTGTATTTGCATTGATTGCTGTTTACTTTATAAACACCTTTTTCTTTCAAAATTACCAAATCCCTACCTCATCACTAGAAAAATCGCTATTAGTTGGCGACTTCCTTTTTGTGAGTAAAATGAGTTATGGACCTCGTTCTCCAATGACTCCACTCTCTTTCCCGCTTGCACAACACACTATGCCTGTAGTAGGTGGTAAATCGTACATAGATAAGCCACAATGGAAGTACAAACGATTGAAAGGATTTGGCGATGTAAAACGAAACGATATAGTTGTATTCAACTTCCCAACAGGAGACACTGTTGCCACAAACATGGAGTCGGTCGACTACTATGTACTATCGGCATACAACCCAAACGGAAGCGAGGGCGTAAAATCAGACAAAAGGAGATATGGTGAAATTGTTTATCGTCCAGTCGACAGAAGAGAAAACTATGTAAAACGCTGTATTGGGCTGCCAGGCGAGACAATTGAGTTGAAAGACGATGTTGTATATATTGATGGGGAGATATTGCCAAACCCCAAAATGACACAACACAATTACATGATACAAACTGATGGTACAGATATATCTTCAAAACTTTTCTCAGAATTAGGTATCAATAAAGATGACTATTCAAATGACGGTATGGCAGGACAGCGCACACAAGATTTAGCCAATGCCGATAGTTTGAGTATGGTTCAATTAGGATTAAAAATTAATGGCGATAAAAAAGGAAAACTCTACTACAGCATCCCCATGACAGACGAGATGGTTTCTGAAATGAAAGCGAAACCATTTGTATGGAGCATTGTAAAAGAGACAGAGCCAAAAGGTTCGGGATTGTACTATCCTCTCGACTATCAGCAAGATTGGACAAGAGACTCATTTGGACCACTTTGGATACCCAAGAAAGGCGCTACTATTAACTTCGACACTGACACAGAATATAAGGTAGCTGCCTACAACCGTTGTATAAAAAATTATGAGGGAAACGATTTTGAGTATCGCAACGGAAAGGTGTTCATTAATGGAGAAGAAACCAACTCATATACATTTACAATGGACTACTACTTTATGATGGGTGACAATCGTCACAACTCTGCCGACTCGCGTGTATGGGGCTTTGTTCCAGAAGACCACGTAGTGGGCAAACCATTATTAATATGGTTGTCGCTTGAGAAAGATAAAGGATGGTTTAGTGGCAAGATTCGTTGGAACAGACTATTTAGGAGTGCTAAGAAATAATGCAAACAGTACTCCTATCATCGCTTTACCTTGCTCCTGTTCAATACTACAGCAAGCTTTTTCGAGCAAAAAGAGTTGTAATAGAGACAGATGACAATTATCAAAAACAGTCGTATCGCAACCGCTGCATTATTGCAGCGGCAAACAGCTCGCTGCCCCTTAGCATACCTGTTGACAAACCCAAAGGAGAAAAGTTGAAAATGAGAGACATCAAAATTGCCGACCATGGCAATTGGCAACACTTTCATTGGAACGCAATTATATCAGCCTACAATTCCTCTCCTTTTTTTGAGTATTATAGAGATGACT
>ERZ1032852.31-NODE-31-length-39625-cov-7.595047_pt1 | contig 39625 bp, 25 predicted proteins | sample MGYA00516689_ERZ1032852 | MGnify/ENA primary metagenome ERZ1032852 (study PRJEB33719, sample SAMN04262499) | wastewater metagenome | biome: rural village; feature: composting latrine chamber; material: composting feces with ash | place: El Salvador | collected...
TGGAACTCGCTTTAATCATGTTCTTGTGTTTAATGATTTACATGCTCGTTTCATACGACTAATTCATTTTTTATATAGTGAATATTTACTTGAGCTGTAACAGAGCGGTTGAATATTATTGATCTGGCTTGAAGTTCAATACTGTTTTCCCTTCCACGTATTCAGACGCGAGTTGATGCAGCTTTTCCACCACTTCTTTATACCGGGGATCATTCACCAGGTTCCGTAATTCGTGCGGGTCATTGATAGGATCGGTAAGGTAGGCTCCCGCGCCCACGCCGTAAAATTCAGCGTAGCGCCACCGTTCGGTACGGACGGATACGCCGGTTATACCTTTCCCCTGTTCGTTCCATACCGTGTATGCAGGACGGTCCCATTTCGCGTTCGGATCCTTAAGAAGTGGCTGTAAACTTACTCCATCAAGGCCTTCGGGGGTAGGTAACCCACAAAGGTCGGTTAACGTGGGATAAAGATCTACCAGTTCTACTACGCGGGGAGAGGAACTGCTGTTTCCCTCGGCCCGCGGGTCATGGATGATGAGCGGCACCCGAGCTCCTTGCTCCCAAAGCGAACCCGCCTTGGACCATTTGCCTTTTTCGCCAAGCTGGTACCCGTGATCGCTCCAGAATACAACGATTGTGTTCTCTCGCAACCCTTGCTTATCAAGCTCGGCCAAGACTCGCCCCATGTTCCAGTCCACGTAACTAACGCATGCCAAATAAGCATGGATCATGCTCCGGGCTTCTTCCGGTGATGCCATCCGGTTTATGAATAGATCGGCATTGTTCGGCCGGATAGATCCTTGTGGGAACCCGTGAGGAACCATTGGAAGTGACGAAATCAGGCGGGAGAGCAATACTGTCTGTTTCGTACAGGTCGAAAAACTCTTTGGGTGCAACAAAAGGAGTGTGGGGTTTCGAGAACCCGCACGCGATAAAAAATGGTTCTTCGCTCTCTTTGCTCTGTCGTATGAATTCGATTGCCCGATCGGCTACTTTAGTGTCGCCGAGCTCTTTAGCGGCCTCACCATCCACGCTTTCCCACCGGTCGGAGCGGGAGTAATCACTAACTCCCGGAGTCAGTTTAGGAGCCGCCCGAAGAGCACGCGTCCGAAATTCTTCTGGGGATACGTAAGAGGGAGGATTGCTATTAATAGGGTTGTTATGCACACGCTCTTCTCCCCCAATATCCCATGCCTCGGTGTCGTCTATCCCGCCGTGGAATACTTTTCCTGCCCGTATGGAAACATACCCATGCTGTTTAAAATATTTTGGCAAGCTTATCCAGTCGGGAAAAGTAGCGCCAAACCATTCCCGGTTTCCGTACAGCCCGCTGGTAGTTGGGCGGCGTCCAGTAAGAAGAGACGCGCGCGAGGGCCCGCTCAAGGGGTACTGGCAATAGGCCCGCTCAAAACGTACCCCGCTATTTGCCAGTTGATCCAAGTTAGGAGTATGTGCCATTTCGCTGCCGTAAACGTTTAGTTCGGTACGCATATCGTCTGATATCACGAACAAAACATTCATCGGTTTTTTTGAATCAGGCACGCTCGTCTGTCCGGATCGCGAAAAGAGGGGCAATAACGAAACCGAACCCATTAACACGCTTGTCGCGACGCGTCTCTTCTTGTTCATACAGTAACTGTCTTTTAATCAGTATTTATATTCCTTGCATCCTTTAATAACCGGGATTCTGGTAAGCAGCTTTTCCTGTTCCATCCAGTAAATTCCCGTTTTCATCGGTGAGCATATCAATAAACGTCTGTGGAAAAGGCTTGAACGTGTTGTAAGGCCTGAAGGCTCCCTTCCCGTTTCCTGTCTGTCCCTGGCCGCCCACGACATTATCAGCCACAGGCCAGTGACCCTGCAGATTAGAACCTTTTTGTTGATGCCACATGATCCTATCGGCTTGAATTCCCGCGTGATGTATTCCTTCATAGAGTGTGAGTTCGCCTATCATTTCTCGGGTTAGCTCGTTGTAAATAAAATGTATAAATCTTTGCAGGTCGGTGGTGGCACTAGAGGGATAATTCTCTGCCATCGAACCCGCGGAAGAACCAGCAGGAAGCATCAAATGTCTAACTTTAATGAACATTTACAATCGTCAATAAAGCAAAAATAACAGATGGGGAGGTGAGTTACACTGTGAAAAATGATTTATATGCTATAATATATGGCATATCTTCTGGAAAACTTACTTGATCTTTCCTAAATTTCGGTATTCCATGGGGGTATGTCCAACCCTTTTCTTGAAGAAGGATAAAAAATACTCGTACGAGCTAAAGTTCAATTTATAAGCGATCTCTTTGATGGAAAGTTTTGATTCGGCTAACATCTCTCTTGCCGCACGTAGTTTGAGTTCTTGAAAATATTGTGCGGGAGCGTACCCGGTATACTCTTTGAAATCTTTCCTGAACAAGGAATAACTTATACCTAAGTTTGTAGCGATCCCTTTGATATCAATGTTCTTGTGGATATTTTCGATCATGATTATTTTCGCGCGTTCTATTTTTTGTGACGAGTCTCTCGATTCAAAATTCTTGTTTTGTGCCAATGATAACAACGCACCCAGAATATTAAACACGATACCTGCCAAGGATTGCTGGACAGCCCCTTTATCTTCTTTAGCAACCCGTATAGCCGTTGAAAACAGGTTAACGAGATCCTCGTTCACACCCACCTTCAAGATCGGGCTTTCAGGAGAGATAAAGCCGTTTGTAACAATATCGTCGATGATTTTTCCATTGAACCCGATATAATACTCGTTCCATCCCGTCTCTTTTATCGGGGAATAGGTGTGCCATTGGCCCGGGAATAAAAGGATGGCCATCCCCTTTGAAATATTCGTTTTTTTTATGGTTTCGGAAGTGAAATATCCTTTCCCTTTACTAATGTAAACAATCTGGTATTCAGATAGAATTCGGCCTTTTCCCGGCTTGAAATAGTAATTTTTCGGATGGTCGGTAGAGGGATAAAGACTGTGGGGAGGGATGGGTTGAAAGCCAACGGTATTAACAGTCAACCCGAATTTTTTATCTTTCTCGTTGACCAGTAGGTATTTAAAGTCTATACCAAAGTCGTTGTACCTCATGCCTCTTCTTTAGATTTTTTCGCGCGATTACTACTTATTTCCTCTCTCGAAGAAATGGCTGTAAATATACAAAAAAATATTAAAGCACAACGCGTCGCTTACTCTATCTTTAGATTTCGTAAGCCGCGTTGTGCTTTTGACAACAAGTAAGAGAATGAATATTCGTCTAAAATATGTTAGGGATGACCAACGAGAATATGAGTACCGCCATCCCGATAGCCAAGAAGGTCACGGCTCTCTTCCCCGCTCCCTTCCATTCCTTCAAGATAATGCCCCAGACGTTGCTGAATACCACGTTAAGCGACATCAGTATGCTCCACGAAAACGCCATCATAACACTGCCGGGTTCAAAGAAGCTTTGCCCCATGCCCAGGCCGAAGAATTGCGAATACCAAAGCAGTCCGGCTAACGCGCAGAACAAGAGATTGTTTGTTAATACGGCTCTCGAGGAGCGTTGAATCTCCTTGCCTGTCTTGTTTTTCTTATTCATGTACAGGCAATAAATCAAGTTCGTGAAAAAACCACCCACGGTGACGAGCAGCGTGACGGGGTTCTGCGCGAACAGCTCCTTGGCTCCCGCTACAATGGCTGCTTCACGCACGGGGATTCCCGCGTTCAATCCCAAGCTAAAGCAGGCACTCATCACCCCGGACAGGAGCGCGATAAGCAGTCCCTTTTTCAACGCGAAGTCCTTGATCGCTTTCTTGCGCTCCTCTTCCGACATGTTCTTTGAACGAAGGCTGCCGGCGTAACCCACCAATGCGATCCCTACCAGGGTGACAGCTACCGCGAACAGTAGGACGAGCCCTTTCGGTGAGAAAAGGTCGGTGCCTGATAACATTGCCGGGATGAGCGTGCCAAAAGCGGCACAAGTACCCAGTGCTACCGACTGGCCCAAGGCGATGCCCAGGAAGCGCATGCTCAGCCCGAAAGTGAGTCCTCCAACCCCCCAGAGCACACCATACCCGATGGCTTGCAGTGATGCCGAGGGGTTGGCACGATAGAGATCGATCAGTTCCGGCAGGGAGTTGGCCATGAAAGCCCCGAGGAGGGGAAAGACCAGCCACGCGAAAATCCCTTGCATCAACCAAAAGTTCTCCCAAGACCACTCTTTTATCTTATTGATGGGAACGTACGAGCTCGATTGGCCCATACTTCCCACTGCAATAATCAATAAACCGATAATGGCTCCCATCGTTTACTTTCGTTTAGAGGTTACCTGATTTTCGTACTCCTGTACTTCCGCGATATACTGGTTGCCAACCGGTACTCCCTGTTGCTGGCAATAGTAATTGTAGATATCGGGCCATGGCATAGCCTTTAATTCTTCAAGAACAGCCATCCGTTCGAAGTTTTTATCGTTTTTTTCGTATTCTCGAACCTCAGCCGTGGGTTCCAGCAAGGCTTGAAGCATTGCTTTCTGGGCGGAGCGAATCCCCACCACGTAAGCACCGATGCGGTTGATGGAGGCATCAAAATAATCCAAGCCCATATGTATCCGGTCCATTTGCCCGGAACGGACGATCTCTTGCGAAATGGCCAAGAGTTCATCGTCGAGGATAATCACGTGATCGCTGTCCCAACGTTCGGGGCGACTCACGTGCAACGCGATCTCGGGAACAAATAACAAGATGGAGGATAGCTTATCGGAAATGGTCTCCGTTGGATGGAAATGGCCCGCGTCTAATGTTAACACCATGTTGTTTTTGACGGTGTACCCCATGTAAAATTCATGAGAGCCAACCACGTAGCTTTCACTTCCAATCCCGAAGAGCTTACATTCAATGCAATCTTTCAGGTAGTCGGTGCTGATTTTCTCGGCCAAGACCTCGTCGAGCGATTCTTTCAAGAGCGCTCTATGCTCGTACCTGGATACTGTTTTGTCTTTCTCACCATCTGGGATCCAGATATTGTGAATACAGGGATCGCCCTGCTGGCGCCCTATCTCCGCGGCGATTCTCCGGCAACGGCGCAGGTGTTCTTTCCAGAACTTCCGGATTTCGGGATCGAAACTCGAAAGGGTGTAACCGCTGCTCGATTTCTCGTGCGAGAAAAACGTGGAGTTAAAATCAAGTTTAACATTATGTTCTTTTGCCCAATCGATCCAGCTTTGAAAATGTTTCGGCTCTATTTCGTCGCGATCAACAAACTCCCCGCCGAAGTCCCCGTAGGTGGCATGCAGGCTTATTCTGTGGCTCCCCGGGATAAGGGTAAGGACTTTTGCCAGGTCTGCTTTCAACTCTTCTATCGTGCGTGCCTTGCCGGGATAATTACCGGTAGTCTGGATGCCGCCCGTAAGTTCTCCATCCGGATTTTCAAACCCCATCACATCGTCGGCTTGCCAACAGTGGATAGAGATAGATAGGTTATTCAGCTTCTCGATGGCTTGTTCTACATCAACGCCCAACGATGCATACCGGGACTTTGCCTCGTCATATGCTTGTTTCATTTTTTGATCGTTCATTGTTATTTTACTTTTTTGATTAAACTGTTTATTTCTGCTTTATTAGATTCTTCCCGTGTTCGGGATAAACAACATGGGTTTAATCCCGAGTTTATTAGTCTTGTTCAATCACTTAGATTTCCTTGAATACTTCTTCGTATTTATAGTAATGATTATCCCAAATCTCCCTTTCGAGAGGCTCGAAGTTTTCCAGCTCCACCGAGCCGCGCACGATCGCACGCATCGCTTCTTTGTTACTCACTAAACCGGCTGCTTTTGCTTGCAGGAGGATATTCCCGATGGCGGTAGCTTCCGATGGGCCGGCAATAACGGGAATCCCGATGGCATTTGCCGTGAACGAGTTTAGAATACTGTTTTTTGAACCTCCGCCGATAATATGAAGCTTCTCGATCTCGAAACCGGCTAATTTTTGCAGGTTGTGTAATGTCTGCCGGTAACGGAATGCCAGGCTTTCGTAGATGCATCGGGCAATCTCGCCCATGGTGGTAGGAACAGGCTGGCCGGTCTGCCTGCAATACGCTTGAATGGCTTCGATCATCGAAGAAGGGCTCGCGAAACAAGGCGAGTCGGGATTTATAAAATATTGGAAAGGAACAGCATCGGTCGCGGCTTTCACTATCTGCTCGTAGCTCACCGGTTGCTCCTTGTCCCACTCTCTCTTGCACTGCTCTACGAGCCACATGCCGCATATGTTTTTTAATAAGCGGATGGAACCGTCGGCACCTCCTTCATTCGTGTAGTTTAGCGCGTAACTCTCCTCGTTAATAACGGGTTCCGCGGTCTCTACTCCCATCAACGACCAAGTGCCGGAGCTTAAGTAGGCAAACTTTTCTCCTTCGGCTGGAACAGCAAGGACGGCCGACGCGGTATCGTGCCCCGCCACGGCAATGACAGGAAGATCACGCAACCCGGTTGCACGCTCTACCGATCCTGATATTTTTCCTATCTCGGTACCCGAAAACACGATGGGAGCAAATTGATCCCGGGTGAGCCCTACGGCTTCGAGTAGCGTGTTGTCAAATTCTTTCACGCGGGGATCAATCATTTGAGAAGTAGACGCGATGGTATACTCTGTTACCATTTTCCCGGTGAGTAAGTACGAGAGAGCATCCGGCATAAACAATACCTTGTCGATGACGGGGTAAATTGATGAGTTCTCTTTTAGTTGAGTATCCAGCTGGAATAGCGAGTTGAAGTTCATGATTTGGATACCTGTCCTTTGGTATACCTCCTCCTTTGGCACCTTCGAGAAAAAACGCTCGGGGGCTCCCTCGGTCTTGCTGTCGCGGTAGCTGTATGGCATCCTTAATGCTTCGCCGTCTTTCCCGAAGCAAACGAAATCTACCCCCCACGTGTCTATCCCGATGGAGGTGATAGCGGTTCCTGACGTGGCGGCCGACTTTAACGATTCCACCACCTGCTGGTACAAGTAAAAGAGATCCCAATGTAAACGCCCGTTCACTTCGATCATCGGGTTCGGGAAACGGTTAATTTCTTTTAGTGTTAAACCACTATCTTGAAGGGTGCCTAAAATGGCCCTCCCACTACTCGCTCCTAAGTCAATTGCTAAAAAAGTTGTTCCTCTGCCTTCATTCATGATGAGGTTAAATTGCAAGTTTATAATAAGTTTCTTGCAAACTTACAACATCTGCCAAATTGATCAAGTGGAAAAAATGATTTATTGACTATGTTTTTTGATATTATTTAAAAACTACGGGAGTGGATGCCTCGTGATCACTCCATAAGAGAAGAGGAATGTCAAAAAACATAGCAGAAAAATCAATTATTAAACCGAGGACTAAGAAAGTATGTATACATTTGCATGACTTACTATTTACAGTATTGTTTATAGATGTCTACCTGAATATTATCCAATAATGGATATTTTTGTAATTATTCCAGTTAAGATAAATGCTTTAAATCCTGCATAAATGGCTGTTGTTGTAATTATGCCCAAACAAGGGCAATCCGTAGAAAGTTGTATTATCACCGAGTTAAGTAAGCGTGAAGGCAATACCGTGAAGAAGGGAGACATTTTGTTTTCCTACGAGACAGACAAGGCTTCCTTTGAAGAGGAGTCTCCCGCGGACGGGACAGTGTTGGCCTTGTTTGCCGGCGAGGGCGATGAGGTCCCCGTGCTCGATAGAGTCATGGTCATCGGTGAACCGGGCGAGGATATCTCTTCGATACTCGCCGAAGCGAATGTTTCCCCGTCGGAAGAGAAAGATACGGGCGAGAGCCCGGCACTCGAAAACGCCGACATGGCTGGCACCTCGGCCGGCGAGGGCTCTCGTGTGACGGGGGCAGAAAAAGCGGCGTTCCCCTCGGGAGAAGCTGGGGCTACTCCCGGGATATCTTCCAATGCACGTTTCGTTTCTCCTCGTGCCAAGAAGGTGGCCGCGCAGAACGCTGTAGACGCGTCGCGACTCGAGGGGACAGGCCCCGGTGGCCGCGTTATCGAGCGTGATGTAAAACAAGCCCTCGAGTCTCGCCCCCGGATGACCCCGTTGGCGAGAAAGCTGGTCTCGGAGCAGGGGGGAGAGCCGTTGCCCGTTGGAAGCGGGTTGGGCGGCAGGGCCCGTGCCTCCGACTTGGCTGTCTCCGGTAGCGTGCCTCATGACAAGGATTACGAAGACCGGAAACTGTCGAATATCCGCAAGCTGATCGCTCGATCCATGCATGCTTCCCTGCAAAACTCGGCACAACTTACCCACCACCTGGGGGCTGATGCCCGACGAATACTCGAACTCAGGACAGAAGCTAAAACCGCGTTCGCGGATGGGAAAATCGACGTCAACATAACGCTGAACGATATGGTCTGTTTCGCGGTGATCAAGGCGTTGAAGAAGTTCCCCAACGTGAACAGCCACTTCCTTGGGGATACGCTCCGGGTGTTTAATAAAGTGCACTTGGGTTTAGCCGTGGATACGGAGCGGGGATTGATGGTTCCCGCCATCCTAGATGCGGATGATCTCTCCATTGCCGGGCTCTCCAACCGACTTTCGGCCGCGGCCGCGGCTTGCCGGGCCGGGAACGTGAACCCCGATTTACTCTCCCCGGAAGCGGCCACTTTTACCGTGTCTAACTTGGGTAATTACGGGGTAGAGATGTTCACGCCGGTGATCAACCTGCCGCAGTCGGCCATCCTCGGGGTAAACACCATCCTGCCTCGCCCTAAAGATATCGGGAACGGCATCTACGCGTTCGTGCCTCATATCGGGCTCAGTTTGACATATGACCATCGTTCCCTGGACGGGGGAGAGGCAACCCGGTTCCTGAAACAAGTGGCCACCGAGATAGAAACGTTGCAATTAGATATTTTATAAATAAACCCAGCATTATATGATAGATTTACTCATAATCGGCGGCGGCCCCGCCGGGTACGTGGCGGCAGAGCGAGCCGGACACGCGGGTCTCAGCGTGACCCTTTTCGAGAAGAAGGCAATGGGAGGTGTTTGCCTTAACGAAGGATGTATCCCCACTAAAACTTTGCTGTACAGCGCGAAAATGTACGAGAACGCGCTGCATGGCGACAAGTACGGCGTGTTTGGTGATAACATCAGGTTCGACTATGGAAAAATGCTCTCTCGCAAGAAAAAGGTGGTTAGAAAGCTGGTCAGCGGGGTGGAAAGCAAGATGAAAGTGAACCGGGTAACCGTGATAAAAGGAGATGCCCACGTGGAAAAACGTTCCTCCGAAGGGATCGAGGTCACCTGTAACGGCGAGCGATTTACCGGCAGGAACCTGCTCGTGTGCACCGGCTCCGAGTCGGCCGTCCCTCCCATTCCCGGGTTAAAAGAAGCGGGGGATGTAGTGGTAACAAACCGGGAGATACTGGAAATGACCGATCGTCCCAGGTCACTGGTAGTGATTGGTGGCGGGGTAATCGGAATGGAGTTCGCCAGCTTTTATAACAGCCTGGGTACCGAAGTGACCGTGGTGGAGATGCTCCCGGAAATCTTGGCAGGGATGGATCTGGAGATATCGTCGGCACTCCGCGATATCTATTCCAAGAAAGGGATCACGTTCCACCTGAACGCGAAAGTGGTGCAGGTGGATGGCAACAAGGTTACCTTCGAGAAAGAGGAGACGACCCATACTATTGAAGGAGAGAAAATCCTGTTGAGCGTGGGACGCCGTCCCGTGACGGAGGGTTTCGGGTTAGAGAACCTGGGTGTAGAGCTTCACCGCGGTGGTATCAAGGTGGACGAGAAAATGCGTACCAACGTTCCCGGGGTATTTGCCGCGGGCGACGTGACCGGTTTCTCGCTGCTGGCCCATACGGCAAGCCGCGAAGGAGAGGTGGTGGTTAACAACCTCACCGGCAGAAGCGATATCATGCGGTATAACGCCATCCCGAGCGTGGTCTATATCAACCCCGAAATAGCGGGGGTAGGGGAGACCGAAGAGTCGGCAAAATCGAAGGGTATCGCGTACAAGGTGGCCAAGCTTCCCATGGCCTATTCCGGCCGTTTCGTGGCCGAGAACGAAGGGGGGAGCGGGATCTGTAAAGTGCTCGTGGGAGAACAACACGGCGAGGTAATCGGCGTGCACATGTTAGGTAACCCCTCCAGTGAAATAATCTACGGTGCTTGCATCGCCATTGAACAGGAGATGACCCTGAAGGAGATGCAAGAGGTAGTATTCCCTCATCCCACCGTTAGCGAGATCATTAAAGAGACTGTTTTTTCAAGTTTTAAATAAAGCACGTGAATTAATGTGCTCACGTGATCAATCATCATCAATAAATCAACAAATCAACAAATCAACAAATCAATATACAATGCCTAAAGTACAACCGATAGACCCTTCCAAAGCCCGTGAAGCGGGGTTCATTGAATTACAACCCATCCCGGTGAACCGGTATCAAAAAAGGGTGAAGGACGAGCTGGATAATTTTACCGCCGAAGAGCTTAAAGCCATCTACCATGACATGGTGCTTATCCGCGAATTCGAAACGATGTTGAACCTGGTGAAAACCAAGGGGGAGTACAACGGTACACCCTACAACCACCCCGGCCCGGCCCACCTCTCCATCGGCCAAGAATCGGCCGCGGTGGGGATGGCCTGGACGCTCTCGGTGGACGACTTCATCTTCGGGAGCCACCGTTCGCACGGCGAGATCCTAGCCAAGGGGATGTCGGCCATCCACAAACTGGACGACAAGGAGCTCCTAGAGATCATGGAGACCTTTTTCGGCGGGGCCATCCTTGCTATCGTGAAGGAAGGGTTTGACGGCACGGTCAAGGAACTGGCCCGGCGCTTCCTAGTGTACGGCACCTTGGCCGAGATCTTCGCCCGGGAGACCGGCTTCAACAAGGGATTGGGAGGGTCGATGCACGCCTTCTTCACCCCGTTCGGGGTGTACCCCAACAACGCCATCGTGGGCGGCTCGGGCGATATCGCCGTGGGTGCGGCCCTCTACAAGAAGGTGAACCGGAAGCCCGGCCTAGTGGTGGCCAATATCGGGGACGCGTCCTTGGCGTGTGGCCCGGTGTGGGAAGGAATCACCTTCGCCGCGATGGACCAGTTCCGGGAACTCTGGGAAGGGGACATGCAGGGAGGCCTGCCGGTGATCATCAACATCATGAACAACCAGTACGGTATGGGCGGGCAGACCGCCGGGGAGACTATGGGCTACGGCATCGCCGCCCGGGTGGGCGCGGGGGTGAACCCCGACCAGATGCACGCTGAGCGGGTGGACGGCTACAACCCGCTGGCGGTGATCGACGCCTACAAGCGCAAGCGGCAAGTGATCGAGGAGAAACGGGGACCGGTACTGCTGGACGTGCTTACTTACCGCTACAGCGGCCACTCGCCCTCCGACGCCTCGTCGTACCGCACGAAAGAGGAGGTGGAAGCTTGGGAAGCACAAGACTGCATCGCCTCGTACGGAAAGCAGCTCCTGGAGGCGGGTGTGGCCGGGCAAGGGGAACTCGACTCGGCCCGCGAGGACATCCTCTCGCTGGTGAACGAGATGTTCTTGAAAGCGATTGACGAGAAAATATCGCCCCTGATGAAGGACCCGGGCGTGATTGGCGATATGATGTTCTCGGATGGCTCGGTGGATAGTTTTTCCAACGAGACGCCCGAGGTACTGCTCCCGATGGAAGAGAACCCGAGGGTGAAACGTATCAAGGGTAAAGAGCGCTTCGCGTTTGACGCGGAAGGGAAACCCTTTAGCAAGATGAAACAGTACCAGCTCAGGGACGGCCTCTTCGAGGCGATCATCGACCGATTCTACAAGGACGCCTCGCTGGTGGCGTACGGGGAAGAGAACCGCGACTGGGGAGGCGCTTTCGCCGTGTATGGCGGGCTCACCGAGTCGCTGCCCTACCACCGCCTGTTCAACTCGCCCATCTCGGAGGCCTCCATCGTGGGCACGGCCATCGGTTACGCGATGTGCGGGGGGAGGGTCATCCCGGAGATCATGTACTGCGACTTTATCGGCCGCGCGGGCGACGAGATATTCAACCAGCTGCCCAAGTGGCAGGCCATGAGCGGCAACGTGTTGCGGATGCCGGTGGTGGTGCGGGTGTCGGTGGGCTCCAAGTACGGGGCGCAGCACTCGCAGGACTGGACCTCACTGGTAACGCATATCCCGGGACTTAAAGTGTGCTTCCCGGTGACCCCGTACGACGCGAAAGGACTGATGAACGCGGCACTGCAGGGAACCGACCCGGTGATCTTCTTCGAGAGCCAGCGCGTTTACGATATAGGCGAGCAGTTCCACGAGGGCGGTGTACCGGAAGGGTACTACGAGATAGAATTCGGTGAACCCGACGTGAAGAAAGAAGGAAAAGACATCACCTTCCTGACCGTTGGCCATACCCTCTACCCGGCACTAACGGCCGCTAAAGAACTGGAAGAGAAGTACGGGATGAGCGCCGAGGTGATCGATGCCCGCTCGCTGGTTCCGTTCAACTACGAGAAAGTGATCGCCTCGGTGAAGAAGACCGGGAAGATCATCGTCGCGGGCGATGCCACGGCACGAGGCTCGTTCCTGAACGACCTGGCGACCAATATCAGCCAGCTGGCGTTCGACTACCTGGACGCGCCGGTGGCGGTACTGGGTTCCCGCAACTGGATCACGCCGGCCCACGAGCTGGAGGGGGCGTTCTTCCCGCAGCCGTCGTGGTTCCTGGACATGGTTCACGAGCGAATCCAGCCGCTAAAAGATTATATCCCGGGAGAGAACTTCACCGACGGGGAGTTGATTAAACGGGCGAAAAAAGGAGTGTAGTTGATGTGATGATGTGATGATGTGATGATGTGATGATTTGATGATGATGACTTTTATAATCAACAAATCGGGGCATCATCAAATCTACTAATCAAACGGATGGCTTGAAATGAAAAAAGATAGATTCAATGTAAACGCACACCTGCATACACCTTATTCGTTTAGCGCGTTCCGAGATATTGACGACGCGCTAGACCGGGCGGTAGCCGAGGAGGTAAAAGTGGTGGGTATAAACGATTTTTATACAGCCCGAGGTTACGAAGAATGGGCGAAAGGATGCGAGAAGCGAAGCCTTTACCCGCTCTTCGGCATCGAATTTATAGCGTTGGACCAAGAAGACCAAGCGGCCGGACTTCGAGTGAATGACCCGGCCAACCCCGGGCGTACCTACTTGAGCGGGAAGGGGCTAGCCTACCCGTTTAAACTCGACGAACCACACGCCTCCCGTCTCGAGGCTGTTCGGCAAGAAGCCAACAAACAAGTGAAGGAGATGTGCGGCAAACTGAACGAGTTGCTCGCCCGAGAGAAAGTGGGATTTACCCTCGATTTCGATTGGATCACGAACGAGTTGACCAAAGGACTCGTCCGCGAACGGCACTTGGCCAAGGTATTACGAATAAAATTGTTCGAGTTTCACGAGAAGGACGAGGGAAAAGTGAACTTGACACTGGAAACGCTTTTTGGCGGTAAAGTGTTGAAGGCTCCTCTTCATGATGTAGCCGCTATAGAGAACGAAATCCGGGCCAATCTCCTGAAAGTGGGAGGTGCCGCTTTTGTGCCGGAGGAAGCAGCCGCTTTCTTGCCGGTAGAGGCGGTCAGACAAACGATCATCGCGGCAGGAGGAATCCCCACCTACCCCTTTTTGGCAGATGATCCGAACGGGAACTACACCGATTTTGAAAAGGATCCCCAGCAAGCAGCACGGCGACTTACCGAGCGGGGTTTCCACTCCGTGGAGTTTATTACCACTCGTAACGATGTCCGTCTCTTGGAAAGGTACGCGTCATATCTCCACGAACAGGGATTCGTGGTGACGTTAGGTAGCGAACACAACACGCCCGTCATGGAGCCAATCGAACTGTTTGCCCGCGGAGGAGTGCCGCTGAGCGACCGACTCAAGCAGATTAATAGCGAAGGAGCAAGTGTAATCGCGGCACACCAACACGTGGTATCTCAAGGACTGGATGGATACGTGGACGAAAGCGGTGAAGCCGATCGATCCCGCAGAGACGAGTTCGTGAAATTGGGAGACGAGGTGATCAGGAGCCGAATAAACGCGGCACAAGCAAAACTTGAATAAAGATACAGGGAATAATGAAACAAGATAAACATCCGGTTCTTGACGACGAATTTCTTGAATTGCAAGAGCTGGTTCACGTGTCTCGATTCTACGGGCAGGATAACCGCTACGTGATCGCGGGAGGAGGGAATACCTCTTACAAGAACAAGGAAAAGATATGGGTGAAAGCGAGCGGTGCCGCGTTGGCCACCATCACTATCGATGGCTTCGCGGTGCTTGATCGTGACCGGCTCGCGGGGATGGCCGCGAAAGTATACAGCACCAATCCGGATGAACGAGAAGAGCAGGTAAAGAACGATTTGGCAACAGCCACCCTCACCAAAGGGAGACGCCCGTCGGTGGAGACGTCACTGCATGACGCGATCCACTGGCCCTTCGTGGTACACCTGCATCCCACCGCGGTGAACGGCCTCCTCTGTGCCACGAACGCGGAACGGGAAGTGAAGAACCTTTTTGGTGAAAAAACCCTGTACGTGGAGTATACCGATCCGGGATACGTGCTCTTCAAGAAGGTGAACGACGCGATTGAAGAGTACCGGGCAGCACAGGGCGAAGAGCCTAAAGTCATTTGGCTACAGAACCATGGCATATTCGTCGGTGCAGAAACTACCAAAGAGATCCGGTACATTTACGACGAGATCTTGAAGAAGATAGAGGAAGCAGTCACTTACCCTTTGTCTGCCGGGGCGAGAGACACTTGTGGCTGCACCGGACAAATCGTGCCGGCATTGCGGATGATGCTTTCGGGCGATGGGTTGAAGACCTTGAAGGTACGAAAGAACGAGCTGGTGAAATACTATTACGATAGCCCCGCGAACCAGCAGGATATTTCAAGGCCGTTCACGCCCGATGCCATCGTTTATTGTAAATCGAACTACCTCTTCCTGAACGGGGAGACACCTGAAGCGGTGCTTTCCGAAGCTGAAAAAGCGATCCCCAGTTTCAAAAAACAGTTTGGTTACCTGCCTAAGGTGTTGCTGATAAAAGGGATCGGTTTGCTGGCCGTGGGTGATCATGCCAAGCAATGCGATACCATCCTCGACGTGTTCGAGGACGCGATGAAGATAGCTTATCTTGCCCGCTCGTTCGGGGGGCCGCACCCGATGACACCTGATCAAATTGATTTCATCGATAACTGGGAGGTGGAGAACTATCGCCGTAGCGTGGCAGCAGGTACGTCGCGGGGGCGAGCGGAAAATAAGACCATCGTGATTACCGGTGCCGCCCAAGGATTTGGCGAGGGCATCGGGCGTTGCCTGTTGCAGGAAGGTGCCAACATCGTGATTGCCGACCTGAATGAGGAGGCCGGAAGGGCCACGGCCCAGTACTTTAATCAGCAAGCGGAAAACAACCGGGCGCTCTTCGTGAAAACGAACGTGGCTGACATCGCGAGCCTCGATAACTTGATTCACCAAACCGTGTGTCATTTCGGGGCGATCGATTGTTTTATCAGCAACGCGGGGGTACTGCGTGCCGGTGGGTTGGACGATATGACCCCCGAGAATTTCGATTTTGTCACTAAAATCAATTACAGTGCCTATTTCTATTGCACCAAAGTGGTGAGCAACGTGATGAAGTTGCAGACAAAATACGCGGGTGATGAGTATTACGGCGATATCATCCAGATTAACTCCAAGTCGGGCCTCGAAGGAAGCAAGGCCAACTTTGCCTACGCGGGTGGAAAGTTCGGTGGTATCGGCCTTACCCAGTCGTTCGCCTTGGAACTCGCCCCGTTCCGGATAAAGGTTAACGCCGTCTGCCCGGGCAACTTCTACGAGGGTCCCCTTTGGAGCGATCCCGAGAACGGCCTCTTCGTGCAGTACTTGAAAGCTGGAAAGGTGCCCGGAGCCAAAACGGTGGAAGATGTGAAAGCGTTTTACTTGTCGAAGGTTCCCATGAGAAAAGGATGTACACCCGGAGACGTCACCAAAGGGGTGCTTTACCTGATGGATCAATGTGGCGAGACGGGGCAAGCACTGCCTATCACCGGCGGACAGGTAATGCTGAGTTAGTCGCTTGTCCATGATACATGAATGGAAATAAAACATAATGATTATATAATGAAAACAAGAGCAGTAAGATTATACGGCAAAAAAGACCTTCGTTTGGAGGAGTTTGATTTACCACCTATCAAAGAGGACGAGATTCTCGCGAAAGTGGTGACCGATTCACTGTGCATGTCCTCTTACAAGGCTTCGTCGCAAGGGCCTGACCATAAGCGGGTGCCTGACGATGTGGCGGAGAACCCCATTATTGTCGGACACGAGTTTGCCGGCGAGTTGCTGGAAGTGGGCGCGAAATGGGCAGGTAAGTTTAAAGCGGGAGATAAATTTTCCATACAGCCGGCTATTTATTACAAAGATGGTCCGGTAGGGCTATTAAGCGCGCCGGGATATAGTTACCGGTATATTGGTGGGGATGCCACGTACGTGATTATTCCCAACGAAGTGATGGAGCAAGACTGCTTGCTTCCCTATCTCGGGGAGGGGTATTATCCCGCGTCGCTTGCAGAGCCACTCTCCTGCGTGATCGGGGCGATGCACGCCAACTACCATACCACTCCCGGAAGCTACAAGCACGAGATGGAGATCGTGGACGGGGGCAAGATGGCAATCCTCGCGGGAGTAGGCCCCATGGGGCTCGCCGCGATCAACTACGCGCTGAACCGGGAAGACCGGAAGCCTTCACTCCTGGTGATCACCGACGTGGATCAGGAACGGTTGGACAGGGCGGCATCGATCTACACGGTTGAGTTTGCTGCTTCGAGAGGTATAGAACTGCATTATATCAATACCGGTAAGATGAACAACCCGGTGAAGGAGCTGAAAGCGATCAGCGGAGACTCCGGCTATAACGACGTGTTTGTTTTCGCGCCAGTACAAGCGGTAGTGGAACAAGGCGACGCGATCTTGGGCTTCGATGGTTGCCTTAATTTCTTTGCCGGACCTAACGATCCCGATTTTAGCGCGAAGCTCAATTTCTACAACGTGCACTACGCGTATACCCATATCGTGGGTACCAGCGGGGGAACCAACGACGACTTGAAGGAGGCGTTGGATATCATGAGCAAGGGGTTAGATCCCGCGGGCTTGATCACCCACATCGGTGGCCTTGACGCGGTGGCCGATGCTACCAACAACCTTCCCAATATCCCGGGAGGGAAAAAGCTTATTTACACGCATATCGATATGCCCCTGACCGCGATATCTGATTTTGAAAAACTGGGTGAAACCAACTCCTTTTTCAACGAATTAGCGGGTATATGCAAACGACATAATGGGTTGTGGAGCGTGGAAGCGGAAGCATTTTTATTGGCAAACACCGATCGGTTAAAGTAATGATATTCCTCGCGTATATCATGATATGTCGTTCGGTTTATGTACTTTTGTTCGGAATTAAAAGCATGTAAAAAATGAAGCAATTAGATGTCAGCTTAATGCACCCGGTAGAACAGATTAACGTGATTATCGGGAGAATTTATAAAAGAGGAATGACCACCACCTCGGGTGGGAATATCTCCATTCGCGATAAGAACGGGGATATCTGGATTACCCCGTCGGGGGTGGATAAAGGTTCGCTCACCACGAACGATATCATGTGCGTGAAAAGAGACGGAACCATCGTCGGCCTGCATAAGCCCTCGTCCGAGTTCCCTTTCCATAAAGCGATCTACGAGACAAGACCCGAGATCACGGCCATCATTCATGCCCATCCGCCGGCACTGGTAGCCTTTAGTATCGCGGGCATCGTTCCTGACACTAAAATTGTCCCGCAAGCACACAATATCTGCGGAGATATCGGCTTCGCCCCCTACGGGACCCCCGGCAGCGAAGACTTGGGAGAAAAAATCGCTTTCGAGTTTCAAGATAGCCGCTATAAAGCCGTGATCATGGAGAACCATGGCGTGGTGCTGGGAGGGACAGATTTGATGGACGCGTACCAACGGTTCGAAACACTGGAGTTCTGCTGCCGCACCATCGTGAACGCGAAAAGGCTCGGTGGCGTGAAATACTTGACGGATGAAGAGGTATCGCGCTACGTGAACCACCTCCCCTCCAACATCTCGCACTTCATGGATATCGATCATCCCTCCGAAGAGCGAGCCATTCGTACCGAGATGGTGAATATCATTCGTCGAGCCTGCGACCAAGGGTTGATGATATCGACGTACGGTACGGTATCCGTGCGCTGGAAAGGGGACGATTTCCTGATCACGCCCAGTAACGTGGCACGGTGGGATATCGTGCCGGGTGATATCGTGCAGGTGAAAAACGGCATGGCAGAGGCGGGCAAGATACCCAGCCGCTCCGTAGCCCTTCATCAGCGTATCTACCAGTTAAATCCCCATATAAACTCTATCATTTGCACACAGCCCATCAACCTGATGGCACACGCGGTAAGCGGGTCCAAGTTTGATGTGCGTACCATCCCCGAGAGTTGGATCTTCTTGCAAGACGTCCCGTCGATACCGTTTGGGTTGATATACAACGATGTGGACAGCGTGGCGAAGATGTTTAACGACAACCGCGTGATCTTGGTTGAAAACGACAGCGTGTTCGTGACCGGCGATAAGCTACTGAGCACGTTCGATTACCTGGAGGTGGCCGAGTTTTCAGCGAACTCGCTGGTGATGGCCGCTTCGATTGGTTCGTTGCAACCCATAGGTGATAAGGAGATCGAGGAATTAAGGGTCGCGTTCAACGTGTAACATACTATTTCAGGCGATCGTTTATTGTACCCGTGTCTCGGAAAAGGGGGAGTAGCTTTGTACTGCCCCTTCTCGTTCAATCAGGATGCGATCCACTATCACGCCCGGGTCCAACGCGTAGATTTTCAAGGTATGCAACCCCGCGCCCGGCAGCGTGTACTTGATGCTTGTTATCGCGGTATTACTCAGCACGTTATTTTTCCATGTTTCACTGCGCCCGTGGGTGCGGTGATCTACCACCATCGGCTCGTCGCTGTTTAATGCCAACCCGAAACGATTGCTGTACGGCTCATGTACCGGATGCACGGGAAGCGTGTACACGTGAATCGTCACCTCTCCGTCGCGTTCCGAGTAGAAGTCATACTCCAGCACGGATGGGTCATTTAGTTCCGGATCGAAAATCTTCTCTTCACTTTTCAGCGGGTTTACCCATACCGAACTACCGGTGTGCCCTAAATGCTCGAGTACTTCCCAACTAAAACTATTTGTGCTGTTCAAGCGGCTATAGTTCTCCGCGTAGATGGAGACGATGCCCCGATCCTCGGTGAAGGTAGGGGTGTCAAGAGACAGATCTATGGATGGGTTGTTGACATTCACGTCGATGGTATGTTGCCTGTGCTCGTTTCCCACGCGAATATGTCCTTTGAGGCGTCCTGTGGCCGGTGCTTTTTGCCAGTCGATGGAGACATTGATCCGGTGCTGCATCTTGCCCGACTCGCCATCAAGTATGCCTTCGCTGCTGTCCACGAGGATCCATTCGTCTGATGCTTTCGCGGTCCAGTGGATGGTAGTGTCGGCCTTTAGGAAAATATCCATGAAGTAGCTTTCGCGTGTCAAGCGATTGAACGAGGGAAGGTACAGGGGACCCTTTACCTGTTTTACCCGCCGAAGTTGTTCGTTGCCTTCCACGGCAAGCCCCCATGCAGAAGAGGGAGTAAAGTCCCATTGGGGTACCGGCGGCATATCAAATACCGGCAGTTCACGCGGACGTTGGTACATCATCCCGGCCCATTTCCCGTTAGACATTTGATGATTGTAGTAGTGCGTAAGCTGCAGGATGCTGTCGTTGGCAGCCCGTGCATCTAAAGCGAGGCTGTTGGCCACGAGCCGGTTCTGGGAAGCGTAGAGATAAGCCTTTTCCATCTTCAAGATTCGCTCGTTAAGGAAACTCGCTCCCTTTACCGGGTATTCCACCAACTGGAAATACGCGTCCTGAAGCCGATGGGGTACCTTGCCTCGAATAAGAATGCTCTTCTCTTTGAGTCGTGCCCATCGCTGGAGCCTCCTTCCTGCTTCATCTCCCGCCTCGAAATGGTTGTAACGAGTGGGGTTTACTTTTCGGGTATCCTCGGTTTGGCTCCATCCCATGAACTCGGGCCTACGCTCGAAGTTAAGGCGATAATACTCCCATTTCATCTCCGCGATCTCCTCTCCCGCTTCGTTCCCGAAAATCTGTTGGTGCCACCGGGTAAAGTGGTCGCGCACCGACGATACCTCCCCAAAGGCACTTGTATCCCATGCCATATCCAGAAAGAGCTGCGTGTTGTACTCCAAGGGTTTAATGTCGCCCACGTTCACAACCCAGAGCTGGCGCGCGTTAAAGTGGTACGCCTTGGTCATCTCTTCCCATATAAGAGGCGGGTAGCTGGAGTCTAACCAGAGGTAGTCGTGGGGGCGCCCCCAGTAAGAGATGTGGTAGTAGACGCCGCTCCCGCCGCTTCGGGTTGCCTCTTCGGGATTCGACAAGCGCTGGATATAGCCGTAGTTGTCGTCGGGCCACACCAGGGTTACGTCTTCAGGGAGCTTCATACCCTGATCGTAAATATCCAGCACCTCCTTGTAGGTTGTGAAGGCTTGCGGAACCTTGGAAGGATCGGGACTGACGTGGTTAGCCAGCAGTTGGCGTTGATCGCCGATGATCTTCTCCAGGGAAGTTACCCTCTCCTCCATGGAGCCGGCACCCACCATCCCGGAGTCATGGATGCCGCGCATTCCCAAGGTGTAGATGCTTTCGTACCCCTTGCTCTCCGCGACGCGTTCGTCCCAGTAGCGTAGGACTGTCTCCGCGTTGGTGAAATAGTTGAAGCTACCGTACCGGTCGTGGTCCCATTCGTCCACGTTATTGCGCAGCATGGGTTCGGCGTGAGAGCTTCCCACCACGATACCGTACTCGTTCGCGACACGAGGGTTAGCCGGGTCAGTATAAAACGCGTGGGTGCAAGGGTGCATCGCGGGCCAGATAAGGTTTGCCCGGAGACGCAGGAGCAACTCGAAGATCGCGGCATAGGTGCGCGGCCCGATATTCCCTTTTTCCTTTTCAAAGGTGTTGGAGGCCCACGGGTTGAGTCCCCAACACTCGTCATTTAAAAAGATACCGCGGTATTTCACGGAAGGGTATTGAACGATCACTTCCTCGTCAAGCGAGACATTTTCTTTTTTATCAGGGTGCACGTCTGCCCACCACACCCACGGCGAGACACCCATCCTCCGGGAGAGTTCGAGCACCCCGTAGGCTGCCCCCCGGGGGTCGCTCCCCATCACGAGCAAAATCCTATTCCCGTCCACCTCGGCCGGTTGAATTTGGAAAGCTTCCCATCTCCCTTCAATCGGAGAGGTATCCATGTCTCCACGTGATAATAGCGCATCGAAGGCAGGCTCCTCGCCAACTATTCCCACGACGATGGTGCGGTTACTTACCTCGCTTTTTCTTTTTGAGGCGATTTGAGCTACCCGCTTCGTGTCATCTATAAAGATCTCGATCGCTTTGTTCACCACCTTCTCGTTACCCGAGTAGTGAACATCGGCTCCCCTGCCTCTTTCTACAAGGTGGAACGGGGTAGGGTGCGCGTGCAGTTGCAGCGTGTAAAAGAGGAGCATCGCGACGATTGACTGTTTCATCAAGCTATCTTTTTAGCGTTTTGTGCTTTCTCGGGGACAGCTACGAAGAAAAGTGTAAGAATTATCCTGAACATGTTTTATTGTTTTTTCTGTTAGTAACGGAATGTCTTGTTATTTTATGGTTTCATTGTTGTAAGTTCTTGAATTGTCACCGGTCCCAGTAATCCCGAAGGCATTACCTCCCAATGGTCGAATAACGTGGGTTGGTAGGTGATGCTGACAAAGTTGATCTCGTGAAAAATCCGCCATTCCACGCCCCGCCGGTCGTAATCCGAAATGCGGTTGGCAGGCAGGTTCGTCACCTCTATCTCGATGCTGTTTTCCCCGTCCTGCAACAACGGGCCGATGGTGGTCTCGAATGGAACGGCATATAGCGTGCCCGCGTCTTGCCCGTTAATCTTCACGCGTGCACTTTCTCGCACGTCGCCTAATGAAAGGAGGTATTCTGCCTCCGGCTTTTTGTCGAGGGTAAACGTGCGATGATAGCGCCCCGTACCCATGTTCTTTTCAAGCGTTTCGTTGTTAAGATCTGTCCAAGATCCCAGCGCGTCGATTTGGAAGTTACCGGTTACTTCCGGTTCACTCTCTACAAATTGCAATGACCACCCGGTGTTCAACACCTTATTATACACGGCTTGCTTGTAATAGGGCCATTCTTTGTCTTCGACTTTTTTGTTTTTGAATGTTTTGAGAATAAGAGACTCGCCGGGCTTTAATTGCATGTAAACCTCCATTCTCCCGTTATTCTTACGTGTTGCTGCTAACCCTTTTTCTCCATTCATCGGGTCGAAAAAGAGCGCGCTTTCCGCGTTTACTCCCAGCGTTACCCACCCATCCACGGGATGATTACTCAACATGGAAAAGAAGTAAATATGCCCGCTGTCGTGGCTTCTACGAATCAGCTGTCCACCCATTTCAGAAACAAATGACTCTTCGTTTTCTTGCCATTTCGAAAGCATCTGCTTGTAATCGTCACCGGTGATAACCGTACCCTTGCCTACCGTTCCGGTGGATACCTCGTTAAACGTGTTTACCTCGGGGAAGAGCGACAACAGTTCGTTGAATTGGCCCCTTCTCTCTTCCAGTCGCGCGAGTCCCGGGACATCGGAAGGGTAGTTCTCCGCGAAAATGACGGTGGCCCCTTGCTGCACGATCTTGGTAATCTGCTCCATTGTTTCGACTGGAATAAAATTCACTGCCGGTAATATTAACGCTTTGTAGGTTGTGCCTCCTTCGGTTTTCAGGAGCCCGTTTTCTACCGTCGTGCCCCGGATATAATGATCGGAGATATAGTCGAGGTCGTAACCGCATTCCATGATCCGGTCAACCGCGTCGCAAAAATCGGGCAGCCGTTCACGCATGCCGTGAATAGCGAAGGTGGTGAAATAATTGCCTCGCTGCTCTTCCCAGATGTCGTAAATAGGAAGGTAGAGCAAGAAGTCGTTATCCGGCTTGCCGCTTTGGAGAAACGACTGTACCCGGGCAATATAGTCGAAGAAGGCAGGTGCATCCCTCCAGATGGAATTGGTGGGAGACATATCTACCGACGCGTAAAATTTCCATCCCGGCCATTCGGCATCTTGGGGGGAATAGGTGCTTCCGTGAAAGTATACCCGGTTGACGCCGGAGGTGAACATCTGGTCTATCTCCGGTTTAGCTTGTGAAAGGGAGGTTCTGAAGTGTTCGGTAAGCCATGTAAATGTTTCGGAAGAGGTGAACTGCTTTCCGGTGACGTGAGCGGCCGATGACGCGTACTTCAGGATGGTAGGATCGCTATCGTTCTCTTTCCGGATCGAATCTTTTCTCAACCCGGGGATATCGAAGTCAGTGATACCAAACGATTCGCACTCGGGAATATCCACTGCGGCGTAAAGATCCAAGAGGTTAGCAGGTGAACCGTGTGCTTGATTTCTCGTTTTAACCCCATGCCCGTGTGCCCATTCTGTCCATGGCTTCGTGAAGTTCTCCATTAAGAGTTCGCCGATAGTTTCCCTGTAATCGGAAATCACACGTGCCGAGGTCTCGGTGGTCCCGTTGGCTAGAAACTCGGGGAAATAGTCCTGTAGTTTGTACCCTCTTCTTTGTTCAAAGTCATCCAATAAGGTGGGGGTCCAGTCAGCGCCGTAAACCTCGTACGAGTCGTTGAAAAACGTGGAAGGGAAAGGCGTGCCATTTTCGGTGAACGCGGTGTCGAACTTGCCGAAATAGCGGGCCACCGCGTCCTTGTCGAAATGGTTCAGCACGTATCCTTGGCCTCCCGGGGCGGCTCGTTTTACCTGTTGGCGCGTTTTCCCGATAAAGAGGGCGATCAACTTGTACTCTTTTCCGGCGGGGGCACTCCATTCGAGCATCCCTTCCCCGGACACGTTACCCGTGATATCCACGATCTCCCCATCGGTAGAGTATGCAATGAGTTTTCCCAGCCGCGCATGCTCTCTTTGTCTTTCATTTTGGACTCGGATGGGCTGGTTCAGTGGCTCTCCTCCCTTGAGCTCGTACTCTTCAAAGATGGCCCGGGTTGCCGCGTCTTCCACGCTCACCTCGGGTCCACCGAACGGCCATCCCGTGCCGTTGTTCATATCCACTCCCATCTCGAGGCGCGATGCTTCCGAGATGGTGAAATCCAGCATGTTCATCCATTCGGGCGAGAGGTAGTCGATGGTATGTTCCTCCCTCCCCTTCACGCCGTAGATGGGCGTTATTTCTACCCCGCCGATGCCCGCTTTCGCGAATGCCTCGAGATTATAGGTGAGGTTTGCCGAATCCACATCGCTTCCCAACCACCACCAGCGGGTCCAGGGTTTGCTCTCTTTCGTGATATGCGGCCAATCGGTATCTTCCGTGGCGGAGCTGCATCCCGATAAGAAAAAGGAGGCTCCAATCGCTAGTATAAGTGTTAATTTTGATGCTCGTTTCATATAACTATTTGTTTTTTGCTGTTTACACGTTGCCTATTCGGGCCATGATGGGTCCGTCGGCCAGTATGGAGAAGCTTCCCGGGTTTCTTTGATGGTTTCTACCAGGGTCGCCAATATGTCGGGGTGTTGTCCCGCCAAGTTGGTCGTTTCGTTCGGGTCGTTCTCGATATCAAAGAGTTCGAATCCGCTGCTCTCGTCTATTAATACGGCCTTCCAGTTCCCTTGACGGATAGCGGCTTGTTTTCCCGGAAACTCCCAGTATAATGTCCGGTTGCTTGCTAAGGCCTCCCCTTCGAATAGGGGCTTAAGGCTTATCCCATCGATGTCGTTGGGTGTTTGCGCCCCGGCGTATTCCGCGAGGGTGGGCAAGATATCCGGGAAGTAGATCGGGCTGTTACTCTCTTGGTTGGGCTTGATTTTCCCGGGGAAGTTCACGATGAGGGGCACCTTGATCCCTCCTTCATACAGTAGTCCCTTCCTGCCTCTCAGCCCCGCGTTACAGTTCAGCTCGTCGAGCGGTGCTTGAATAGCCCCGCCGTTATCGGAGGTGAAGATAACCAAGGTGTTGTCACGCAGGTTGTTCTCTTCCAGGTAATCCATCAATTGCCCGATCGCTTTATCGGCGTGCGTGATTAACGCGGCGTATCGTTTCGCGGTATCGGAGATAGGCATGTCGTGGTAAGGCTCCACGCTATTGATAATATAGGGTTCGTGGGGCGTGTCGAACGCCAGGAAGAGAAAAAACGGATTCTCTTTATTTCTGTCGATGAAATCGATCGATTCGCTGATAGAGAGGTGGGTGCCATGAATCAATCGGGCGCTGTCCTCGTTTTCGGGTATTACCGTTAGCTCCCTGTTTCGGAACCGTAACGCCGGGTAGTAGTAGGGACTGTTGGAGTCTTCGGTGCTAATAAGCCATCCGTAGAATTCGTCGAAACCGCGGTCCAGTGGTCCTCCACCGGGGTTAAATCCGTCCAAGTGCCACTTGTTGACCACGCAGGTTGTATACCCTGCTGTTTTTAGCATGCTCCCGATGGTTGTCTCTTCGGGGAGCAAGCTCATTCGTCGGATCGGGCTTTGGTTCTTGAATCCCGGGAGCCCTCCCTCCCGTGCGAAGTTGTCTCGTATGGTAGTGTGGCCGGTATGTTTTCCGGTCATCAGCGCGCTACGCGACGGCGAACTAACCGCGGAGCCGGCATACGCTTGGGTAAACCGGATTCCCTCTGCTGCCAGCTTGTCGATACGCGGCGTTTGTATGATCTCGTTCCCGTAGCAGTTTAAGTCGCCATACCCCATGTCGTCGGCCACGATTAGAATGATGTTGGGGGGCTTCTCGCTTACCTGCTTGCAGCCGGCGACCGAGGATGATATCAGCAGCGCGGGTATCATTGTCTTGTAGAGTGTCATTTCGAGTAATGATTTTTTATTTGTTAGAATTCCTTTCCTGGGAAGGAGACATTCTCACTATCCGAGATATGTACAGGTTCACCATCGGCTGAACGCACCTTCACGTCTTGGATGTTCCAATCGCGGGCATGCTTGATGGAGCCCACGTTGTTTGCGTTAATCTCGATATCGCTCAAGTAAAAGTTCTCCATCTTGGAGGCTTCGCTTCCTGTTACGTTAAAGGCCCTTTTCGCGTTGGCCACTTTTATCCCCGAAAAGTGGATATTGTTGAAATAGGGAGTACCCCTTTGAGGGTCTACTTCCTCTAACATTTTAACCCAGTGATCGGGCAGTTCTTTACCTTCAAACTCGTCGGGTAGAGCCGAGTAGCTATAGGAGGGATTCCAATTCATGGATGCCTCGATCGCGGTCCCCACCTCTTCCATCTCGATGTTCTTGAGGTAAATATGCTGGGTAGTGCCCCCGCGGTTCATGGCCGATTTGAATCGAAGCCCCACCGACGTGCCTTTCGCTTTCAGGTCGTGTGCCAACACGTACCGGATGCCTCCCGATGTCTCGCTTCCGCAAGTGAAGAGGCCGCCGCCGGCCCTCGAGATGCAGTCGCGTATAACCACGTACTCGGTGGGCCTGTTTACCCTGAGCCCGTCGGCATCGCGTCCCGCTTTCAGGCAAAAATTGTCGTCGTTGCAGTCGATGTCGCTGTTCTCGACCAGGATATAAGAAGAGGAGTCGATATCTATCCCGTCGGTGCTGGGCCCGTGCCCACCGATGTTGTTGCGTATAATTATTCCATCCACGGTGCAGTGGCTCGAGTAGAGGAGGTGCACGGTCCAGAACCCGGCTCTTTTGAACGTCACGTCGCGTACCGTAACGTCTTCCGATTCTGATACCAAAAGGGTACGCGGCCGTTTACAATCGTAGTCCACGATCCAACGTAGGCCTTGCTTTTCGTACTCTTTTCTCATCTCCCAGTAGTTATCCCAGAACGGCTTACCCTGTCCGTCTATCTCGCCTTTCCCGGATATCATGACATTCTTTTTCCCGATAGCATTTACCAAGGCGGCAGGCCAAACCATCTCGATGCCCGCTACCCGCGTGTCGATATCGGGGTAATCTTCAATCCGTTGGCTTCCAAGAATAGCCACCCCCTCGGGAATCACGAGGTGAACCTCGTCTTTCAGGAAAAGGGAGCCCGTAAGGTAATTTCCGGGGGAGAAGGTGACGATTCCCCCGCCGGCTTGCTCGCAGGCATCGATGGCTGCTTGTATGGCTTGGGTATTGAGGGTAGTCCCGTCGGCAATTGCCCCGAAATCGGATACGTTGAATACCTTGCTCCCCGTGGGTTCGGTACGTGCTCCCACCTCGCTTACCCATTCAAGGCTTTCGATATTGAATCCAATCGCTGTAAAGAGGGGAAGGCTCAAGGCGCATAGGGTGATAAAGGTTTTTATTGCTTTCATCATCTGTCGTTTAATTTCATTATCTCGATGCCCGTCTGTATAATTAGTCCCAGCCCGTGCTTCTCGTTATCGCCTACCGGACGATTAAAATAAAAAGGGAGATCTTCGCTTATGCCTGTTCCCACGCAGACATTGGTGAAACGGCCATCGGGGGTAATCTCGTTATCTTTTAACGCGTTCCATCCTGTTCTGGCAATATTCCGGTAGGATGTGTCGAGCCATCCGTTGTTGATAGCTTTGGCAACCCCGTACACGTACATGGCGGTTATGGACGACTCGTCGTAGGAGTCACTTTTGTCGAGCAGTTGGTTCCACATCCCGTTGCCGTTCTGCCATCGGGATGCACCCACTACCTGCTTCTTCAAGATCGTTAATAGCTCTTCCCTATCCGGGTGATTCGCGGGCATCGCCTCGATCAGGTCAACCAGCGAGATCATGATCCAGCCGTTGGCTCTTCCCCAATACGCTACCCCGTTCCTGCCTTCGCTATCGTAGTAGCAATGATAGTACAGCTCCTTGGCGGGATCCCAGAGGTGTGCATCCATCAATATAAGCTGTTTTGCTGCTTCGTTAAAGTAGCGGTTTTCTCCCGTGAATTTTCCCATCCGGGTGAGGAATGAAGTAGCCATGTACGCGTCGTCGGCCCATACCGTCATCTCTCTTGGGAACGTCCTGCTTAACGTGCCGTCCTTAAGCCGGTCCTGCCCGTTTAATATATGGTTTGCCGCGTTTTCAATATACGCGAGGTACTCCGGTTTCTTCTCCAGTTTATAGACCTCAATAACCGCGGCACCCATCGCGCCGCAATCGTCCAGCTCCTTGAAGTTCCAAAGTTGCCCGAAAGGCCAGTGCCAGTGATTGCGGTCGTTCCTGAATCTTTCCTTGAAGTACTCGTGGTTATCAAACCCGTATGCCACATGATTCTTCGCGTATTCCAAGTACTTATCTTCGTTGAGGTATTGCCCTAGGCTGATCATGGCCATATCCAGCACACCGTTAGAATAGTGCCACTCGGTAAGGGGGCTTTTGAACCGTACATCTTTCCCCTCGGGTATCTCGGACGTGCTGTTATAGACGGTTCCATTATCGACTCCCACGAATTGGGTTACAGGTTGAGCCAAGATATTATCGGCAACCGAGCGTATGGCTTCTTCGTCCGTTTTCTTTTGCGCGGAGAGTGACCATACAAAAAAGAATAAAAAACAGGGTATAAGTACGTTTCTCTTCATAATCTTGTTAGTTATCTGCATTAATTTCCATCGGGTTTCATTATGGAATAAGATGGGGTGGGTGGAATAAAAAGAGCATCTGGCTTTTAATGATTTAGATGCTCATTTCAATCCATGTAAAAAACTTCTTTCAACGGGATAGATACTGGAGAATTATCGGGGTTTGTCTCCATTATATCAGCCATGTACTCCCACCATTTTTGCACGATGGGGTTCGTGCCCATATCTTGCGAAGAGGAATCGCCCTTCACCTTTTGCACGGCAAACAGCACGTTGGTCTCCTTGTCCCAAAAAATGGAATAGTCGTACACGCCCGACTCTTGCAATAACTGTTTAAGCTCCGGCCAAATTTCCCCGTGTCTCTTCTCGTACTCTGCCTCGTATCCTTTTTTCAGGAACATTTTAAATGCTTCTCGTCTCATATAGTTTCTTGTTTTATGGTTTGATGTATTTATTCAGGGTTAGTTCGGGGGTTGCCCGGATTCCTTCTATCAATGCTTCGCAGTTTACTATCGCTCCCTCGCGTGTAGTGTGCACCCTGTCTTTGAACAGTTCGTTGGTCTTTTCTTTTCCCAGCGCTTCGCATTTAGTTGCTACCCGGTCGTTCAGGTCGATGTAGTAGGTTCCCTCTTGTTCGGCCACTTCTTTCGACCATTTGCCGTAAGTCTCGCTGTTCCGTACCATCTTTTCTCCTTCCCAGCTGTTGCCGGGAGTATGTGACAGCACCACGGGTATTGCCCCCCGCGCTTTCGCCTGTCGGATATAGGTGCGCAGGTAATGGCCGTATGTAAACACCTCTTCATGGGCACCGTTCCTTTCCATGATGACCCATCGCGATTCATCGCCTGTCCCTTTCAGGGATGCTCGAGCCCGTCCGGTATTGAGCGGCCCGCCGTCATTGTGCCCAAATTGGATAAAGAGGTAATCTCCTTCTTGTATACCCGAGAGCACGTTATCCCATAATCCTTCGGTAATGAACGTGCGACTGCTTCTTCCCCCGAGCGCGTGATTCTCCACGGAGACACGTGTTGTGTCGAAGAATTGCTCGAAGAAACTGCCCCATCCCCATTGGTCGTTATCTCCTTCTCCACGCCCATTTTTCACGGTGGAGTCGCCGATAAGCATCACCACGGGGCTGTTTTTCTTTTTTCGAGTACTTCCTCCCGCGATCTGGTCGCTACGCCCGCCCACGCTGAAAATGGGAGCTGAGGTATGCTGTTTTGCCTCGTAAAATTGCACCGCGTTGTCGTTCATCTGGGGAAACTGGTTCTCGAGTAGCGTGATCATCTCGGCCCCGGCCCAGATGGTTGGGCCGTATCCATGTGCCGCGTACACGCTAATGGGACGGTGATAATAGAAAGCAGGATCGAACGCCATCCCGGTTCCCACGCAGGTACCTTCCACCTGTCCCATGGTGTTTATCTTTGTGGCAACAGCATTCCATCCTAACGTGGCTACCGGCCCGTATATGACGGGGTTAATCCATCCTTTGTTGATGGCACGTGCAATGCAGTAAACGAAGATGGCGGTGGCCGATGTCTCGTGGTAAGAGTCGTTCTTGTTCAGTAGCTGGTGCCAAAATCCTTCACCCGACTGCCAGGCTACTATCCCATCGATATGCAACTGAAGCAACTCCACTATGTTGGTTCGGGCTGGATGGCTTGCCGGAAGAATATCCAAGGTCTCCACGAGGGTAAGGAGAGCCCATCCGTTTGCTCTTGCCCAAAAGAACGAGGGCTGCTTTTGCGCCGATTCCACCCAGCCGTGGCGAAAGAGTCCCATTTCGTCGACGAACATTTTCTCTTTAAAGAGGTGAATCTGCCTTACTGCTTCGTCAAAGTAGCGACTCTCGCCTGTGAGAGCCCCCATTTGCGCGATGGCGGGGATGCTCATGAACATATCATCCAGCCAGACAGTATTCATTTGAGGGCGTTTCCTGGCGAAGGTACCGTCATGTAGCCGGTACTCCAGGTGCATGATATAGTTCATGTAGTTGTTGATCATGGACTCCAGTTCCAGCTCCGGCTCCTGTCGCATGGCCTTTATCATGGCGGCACACATGGCGCCCGCGTCGTCTAACGCTCTAGGCCTTAGTACCATCTTTATTCGCGTGTCTACCGTGCCGGAATTATCCAGCACGTTCTTAAAGCCAGGGGCTACAGCAGACAGAAACCGAAAACGGTCGTGCACGTACTTTTCATATCTTTTATCACCGGTAGCTTCTGTCGCGGCCAGCATGGCGGCGTAGGTCACCCCCCATTCGTAGCTCGTGAGCCGGAAGTCTCCCTTTTCGATCTCCGTGTTTTGCTCTATGGCGGTGAGGTCTTCCATTTTTTTTCCCGTTCGTCTATCGACGAGTGCTGCAGGCGTCACCTCTTCAAGGTACGCGAGGATTCTATCCATATCGCTCTTGATTGCCTTGGTGTCTGGAATACCGTAAGGTATGGTATAATCCGGCTCCAACAGGTGGAGTGGGGTATTAGAATCGGTGATCTTGCCTGTCGTGTCTTGCGCGTGAACCGGCAACAAGATCGCGGTGATGATAAGAAAGCATACAATCATTATTCGGCTTCTCTTCATATGACTTTATTGATTTAAAAAGGTGATAGTAACATGATCTTTTAGCAAGTGTCCCCTGTAACCAACTTCCAGGTCGATGGTGATGGTATGGTCGGGCAGCACATCGTCCCTGTTGATGGTTAGGGAGGGGGTTGTTTCCCCGTTCGACCACTTGTAGCTGTCGTAGGGCATCCTCGTTTCCAACGTTACTTTATCGGAGTCAGTTTTTATCTCTTTTTCCGAGAAAATATCCTCTATGTCACTGCCGAAATAAAAACCGGGTTGAGTCGGTTGATTATAGGCCACGTTTTGGGTAGCCACGCTAATCCTGTAAACGGGATCCTCCATGAAGGTGTGGAACCGGTAATTGGTTTCGTGAGGAGAGACAAATATCCGCAAGTTCTTATTGTCTTTTGTCCTCAGGATAAGCTCTTCTCTCCAGTCGCCCAAGATATCCGCGGATAAAACGGGTGTTGATTTGGTTCCGTTATTCCGGACGCATTCGTCGCAATCAAAGATAACGTCCGCGACCCCGGTGGAGGGGTTGTATTTGGATATCTGGGTGCCGTTGAGCAGTTCCCGCGTTAGGTCTCCATCCCACCAAGATGCCATATTTATCGACACCCCGCGTGTAGATGGGTTGATTACTTCTCCCTTTATATTTCTTATTCCACCCGAGGCAAGTGACCACATCTCCACTCCCCGGACCGTGGGGTCGATATCGGCAGCCATGGCCCGTCCCACGTCTATGTTACTTTTAACTTGGAATAGGACTTCTCCGGTCTCGGCATCCCGGAAGGTAGAGCCGTCTCGCTTGTTCTCGTGGCAGTCCCATACCTGTAGCTTTCTACTGGATGGGTCGAATGCCGTCATATGAATCGCGTCGCCATGTCCCATGCCGGTAGTGTAGAGCCCTTTCCCGTTGTCATCGATGGTGCAGGAGCCGTAAACAATCTCATCGCGGCCGTCACCATCCACGTCGCCCACGCGCAGGTTGTGGTTGCCTTGTCCGGCATATTTCTCGTTACCCGGGGTGTTGGAATCGAACACCCACCGGTTAGTGAGTTTGCCGTCCCGCCAGTCGAAAGCGGCAAGGACCGTTCTGGTATAATACCCCCTGCACATAACCACGCTCGGATATTTTCCATCCAAGTAAGCAATAGCCGCGAGGAAGCGATCGGAGCGGTTGGCTCTCGTATCTCCCCATGATTGCAAATCGCCTCTTTCCGGAATATAATCAATTGTTTGCAGCGCTTTTCCAGTCTCCCCATCGAATACCGTCAGGTATTCAGGGCCTGACAAGATTCGCCCATTCTCGCTACGATGATCGGCGTTTGGATCCCCAATCGTCTGCCCCGTGCCATCAATTGTGCCATCACCGGTTTTGATAACCACTTCTGCTTTATTGTCCCCGTCTAAGTCATACACCATGAACTGTGTATAGTGGGCTCCGGCCCGGATATTTCTTCCCAAGTCGATTCTCCACAATTGTTCCCCGTTGAGTTTATAACAATCGATATACACGTTCCCCGTGTACCCATCGTGCGCGTTATCACGGGCATTGGAAGGATCCCACTTGAGAATGATTTCATATTCCCCGTCACCATCCACATCGCCCACGCTCGCGTCGTTAGCGTGGTATGAGTAGCTTTGTCCGGAGGGAGTGACCCCATCGGGTGGTATATTAAGCGGGATATTGATATAGCCGTACGGAGCATCTTTTTTTACCGTGTAGTGAGCGGGTGATTCTCGGTAGTTTCCCGGGTGCCGGGCGTTGACTCTCAGTTCGTAATCTATCTCCTCTTCGAGGGCATTTGTATCTTTAAAAAAAGTGGCATCGCGTACCGGGGTGCTATTTATCTTTTTCCCATTTTTATAGAAGTCAAACGCGATATTCACCGGGTCGGCAGAGAGGTATCTCCAGGAGAGGTTGACGGTGTTTTTGTTCTCACGAACGGCGACAAATCCCCGTCCCAACGCTTCTCTTTTTAGTTTCGTGAAATCGTAGCCAGGTTGAGCCTTGATAGTGTTGCCTACCAAAATCACATAGCAAACGAGCATACTTATAAAAAAACAGTACCTCATTTTCGGATTTTTGTAGAGATTTTCTTTTGAAATGAGTGCTGCCAAGTATTTTTTCATTCGTGTATTTTATTAAATGCCTCTTTCTGGCTACAGGTATCTACTATTATTTCTCCGAAGAGCTATTATACAAAAATAAAAAATGAGATGCTCAGGTACCTATGAAAAGTGATATTTAAGATGAGCTGATTGAATAATCATTTTTATCTAGAATGTAGGCTCCGCGTTTTGTGCCGAACCATATTTTTTGGTTCGTATCTTCCGTGATACATGTAATGCTGTTACTCTCTAAAAGTTTGGGAGTGTGGATATCGGACCTAAATGTCTTTACCATGTAGCCATCATCCCTACATAGCCCTCCTCCTTCGGTTCCGTACCACATGAATCCCTCCGAATCATGAAAAAAACACCTGATCTCACTATCAGGAAGCTGATCTAAGTTAGGCAGCTCTGTTATAATAACATCCTGAGCCCAGCTTTGAATGAGGAATAACAAAAATAGAGCTATGAGCAGGCATTTTTTCATGATTACATTCCGATTGTTATCGAGTTCCTACATTTTCAATGATTTATTCCTAAAATCAAACCACAGGTTCATGTGTATCCCTTCGTCCCCAATTTTTATACGGATGTTGGAGGGTTGGCTGTTAGGCCCTTGTTGCTCTATGGGTTTGAAACAGCGCATTGCCGGAATCTCGTAGAGGAACGATATGTCGCCCTCCGGGAATTCGGGGTGGGCACTCCAGTTGGTTTTATTGTCGGTTGGCTCTTCGGGAGTAAGTACGCGCATGAAGATGCCGTCGCTCTCGCTGTAGACCGTGAAAGGTGACTCGGAAGTGACTAACGTGCTCCAGTAGATATTCCCGTGAAATCCCTTGAACTCCGGGTATACCATGTTCTCGAAATCAGCCCCGGTGATGGTGTTGTTATAATCTTTACTCCAAATCCCGTAATTGGCTCCCTTGACGCGGTTACGCCAAACACGGTAAGGGCCGCGCCCAAACCATTCCATGCCTTCCACTTTTTCTTCGGGATAGGAGAAGGTGAAGCCGAAAGCGGAAATGTGATCCTCGAATACAGCCTCATCGAAACCGACTCCCGCTCGCGCGTTATTGAGGGTAACGGCGTGCATGCTCAATAATCCCGCGGGTGTCATCTCCCACCGGATGGAATCGACCGCACCCAGGTAAAAAGCGGTGAAAATGGCGTTATCGCCTTCCTGACGGTATTTTACTTCTCTCACACGGGCTTTCATTCCCACGGGAAGCGGCCCGTTGTTGAATGATACAATGCCGTTGTTGTTACGTACTTCGGTTATCAACCCGTCTGTGGTGTTGAAGCTTACCGTTACACCTGCCGCGGATAGTTTTACCGTGTTCCCTTCTTGCCGAGCGCTGGCTTTCCCCTGCGCGTTAGCTTGCTCTAGTTGTTTTCGGGTGTATTCTCCCGCGTATCGTATTGTCCATGTCCACGTGCAAATCTCATCGCCCCGGCTGTCCCATGCTTTGACTTCCAGAATATCGCCGTCGAAAAAGTTTGCCGGAACATCCATTCGTGCCCTGCCTGACTCACGCGGTGCAATGTTTGGAAGGGCAACTTCTCCCGATGCTATCACCTGTTGTCCACCTTCACCGCGTAGCGGGGAGGGTGCGCTCCACACTTTATACTCCATCCGGCACCCGTCGAGGGTAGAGAAAAGGTAGTCGTTGCGGACCAAGAACTCTCCGTTAAACGAGGGGGTGATAAAAATTTGCTCGAATTGAATAGGAGCCCAAACTTCACGCACGGTGTAATAGCTTCCCTCTTTTTGGCGATACGGCCCAACGATACCGTCTGTTCCATTGGAGCCGTCAGAATCCAAAATGCCTCCTTTGTCAACCCGCTTCACGGCGTTATCGGAGAAGTCCCACATGAACGCTCCCGCGAAGAGAGGGTGGGCAGTGTACCTGTTCCAGAAGTCTTCTAAACCGGCCCCGTGTCCTTGATCGTACATCCCGTGTTGAAACTCGGTCGGCATAAACACCTTGTAACCGTTCGTGAAACGGGCAACCCCGGTGAGATAGGTGGGGTAATGGTGCGTATCCAAGTCATCAAAATCAGCCCAAGCATGGATCACGTGTCGTTTTTGAGGATCGTATTCACGGTAGAGTGGATTGAGATCGTGATTGAAACCGCCTTCGTTCCCGTTGCTCCACAAGATGAGGGACGGATGGTTCACATCACGAGTAACCAGCGATTTAACCAGTTTAGAGCCGATCTCGGTACCATAAGCGTTCTGCCAGCCCGCTAGCTCGTTCACCACGAATATACCGAGTGAATCACACACGTCCATGAAGTGCTTATCGGGCGCGTAATGAAAGCGCACGCCGTTCATGTTCATCTCTTTAATGAGTTGTCCATCCATTAGGCTGATCTCCTTGTTAGTAGTACGGCCCCCGTCGGGATAAAAAGAGTGGCGGTTAATGCCTTTCAGCACCACCTTGGTGTTATTCACGTAGAGGCCGTCTTGTGCCCGAAATTCCACGGTACGAAACCCGATTCGCTCCTCGTGCACGTGCACGACTTGATTATTCTTGTCGACTAGTTCCAGTTTTATCGTGTAGAGATTGGGAGTCTCGGTATTCCACGGCTTAACCGCGTCCCATTTGAAGCTGATCTCGTGTTGGGTACCACCGCGTAAGGGAGTCGATTGTTGTTCGTGAACAGGCGATTGATCATTGCCATAGAGCTTCAACGGGATGATACGAGCGTTTAGCGTGTATCCTTCTTCCAGTGGGGCAGTGAAGATATCGGCGTAGAACGAACCATCCGCCTTGGCATCCACGGCAATTCGCTCGATATTCACCAACGGCTTTGCCTCGAGGTAAACCGGACGATAAATACCGCCAAAGATCCACCAGTCGGCTTTCCGTTCGGCAGCATTCACTAACCGGTCGGAGGACTCTTTGCTGACCTTCACTTCCAGGTTGTTTTTCCCCATCTTGATTTTATCGGTAATATCGTATGAAAAACGATTGAATCCTCCCTGGTGAATATCCCCCGCGAGGCTCCCGTTCACGAGAACCTCTGTATCGGTCATCACGCCTTCAAAAACAATGGTTACCTGTTTATCCTTCCAATTAGAGGGTACATCGAACGTGGTACGGTATATGCCTGTTTCGGTGGGAGGGGTAGCTCCTTTGATGGTGTACCATCTGCCGTAGCTATATTCTCCAAATCCCTCCAATTCCCATTGAGAGGGAACCTCAATTTTTGACCATTTTTGGCTGTTCATTCCTTCACTGCAATAGAAGTCCCATGTTTTGGTGTCTCCCAAGCCCGTTCCGGAAAGATAAATCGTTTCTGTCTGCTGGGCTATCGCCTGCAGCGAAAAAAGTATTGCAATTAAAAATATCGCTTTTCTCATGTTAGTTCATTTTATAAATTTCCGCGCCTGCCATCAGGAACGCGCCCAACCCGAAGTCATCGAAATCTGGTTCACGATCGTACGTGACAGGTTGTGCCTCTTTGGGTTCTTTGCCCGTGCCTTGAACATATCCCAAGAAACCGTTGGGGTGAACGCAATCGTTCACCATACCGTTCCACGCGTTGTAGATAACCGGAGCGAACTCATCCGCGTCCAACAGCCCGTTATTCACACCGTATGCCATGCCGTAAACAAACATAGCCGTTCCCGTGAGCTCTTTTCCACCGTAATAGTCGGGATCATGGAGGCTCACGTTCCAAAGGCCGTCTTCTCGTTGTACCTCTTTTAACGCGTGGCACATATCCACCAGCATGGTCTCGTATTCTTCGCGGTGCGGCTCGTCTTGCGGCAGAATGTCTAACATACGTGCCATGGCTACCACCACCCAGCCATTCCCGCGCGACCAGTAGCAATCCTCGCCATTGGGCTCGGTATAGGGAGGGTCGAAGTCCTTATCTCGCCACCATAGGCGGTCTTCGGGGTTGTAGAGCCCGTTATCCCCATGTTCCAGCTTGGTATACATGTACATGTCATACGCCCTTGTATAATAGTCGGTATTGCCGGTGATATTCCCTAGTTGGGCAAATATGGGCATTGCCATTTGGATCGCGTCAATCCAGCTCCAGTCATCAATCTTATCAGTAACCATCATCGAGTCGATCGATTGCTTGATATAGGTAATATAGTGCTCTGGTTTCTCCGGGTCTAATTCGTAAAGGAAAATGTAGGCCTGCCCCGCGCACTGGTTGTCGGCATTGCGGGTATTCCACCCGTTGGTCGTGCTACGAAGCTTCCATTCGTGATGATTGCCCCATTCTAACGCGTAATCAATGTAGCGTTGTTGCGGGTCGATTTTCCAGAGATCAATCAACCCTTCGTAGTAGTACGCGCGTGTCCACACGTTCGACTCGTACTCGCGATTACGTGAAGGGTAGGGGATGGACTGGCCGGGATCGCTCCATTTCTCCATAAAATAGTCGTTCGTAAGCCTGAGAGTGCGTAATATATCTTCTTTCTCCGGCTTGTCGATTGAAGAGGCATTGTTACTGCTGCATCCCGCCATGAGTATTATGGCGGCGAGCGTGAAAAAAAAATCTCTTAGTTGCATATTATTTTATTTTACTTTTTCGTGATTGTGAATGTATGCTTGCCCGAACCGGTGTTCACCTTTACGAACTGGCCCGAAACAGTTCCCTGCTGTTCAAGGTTATTCACCAAGAGGGTATATTTAGGTCCCACAAGTGGCAGATATATTTCCGCAGTAGAATTTGCGGGTATTTCGATTTCCATCGTGAAGTCTTTCCCGGGATTGTTTACAAAAGACATGTCAATGGGGCCTCGAATGGTGGGAACTCTTACTGATGCTTCACGCAACGAGGCAGGCTGCGGTTTAACGCGTATTCTACCGAAGCCCGGCTCCAAGGGCTCGATCCCCATGAGCTTGGCAGGGATGAGGTTGGCCGGAGCTGCTCCCCACGCGTGATTCCAGTCTTGATTAGGTTTATACTTGTCGTCCCATGCTTCCATGGTGATGGTTGAGCCGGCCCTGATCATGTTATACCAGCCGCGTGAGCCGGTGGAAGTGAGCAGCTGCAAGCCATGCTCCGCGTCATGAGCTTTGTACACCGCGTCTAACAAGAATTGAGAACCATACACGCTGCATGCCATTCCCCTTGAACGTATAAAATCGGCCACCTTCGCGATATTTTTTTCCGGCACCATTTCGAAAGCCATGGGGAACATGTTCGCGTGCAACGATCCATGCTTGGTATCAATACCATCCTGGTAATATCCCTCGCGTGAGTTAAAAAGGAGACGGTTGAACTGTTTTTTTACTTTTTCTGCTTCATTGGTATAAAAGCGGTGATCGTCCTGATGGCCCAATACTTCTGCAATTCGGCTCATTAATTTGACCGCTTCGTAATGGTACGCGTTAACCACGCTATTATAGGCGGTTTTTTCGAACCCGTCTTGTTCGCCCGCGGGCCAGTCTACTATATCTCGTATTTCTTTTCCCTTGAAATGAATGGTTTGATAAAATTCGGGGGTCAGTTTCCCGGTTTGGGTGGAGATAAGCCCGTTTTTCTCTTTTAAACCCATGAAGGTTTTGGCCTTAAGATCATTATAGCAACGTTCGAGCGATGCTTTATTACCGGTAAACAGGTAATCGTACCACGCGATCAGGACCGATTGCAGGTGCCACTCGGTGGGCCACGTGGGGTTGTAAACGAGATGCTCGTGGGTATACCGGGCCATTGAGAACTCCCTGTCGGTATAGTAGTGAGAGAGCTGGTTGATGATGGCATCCGCTTCATAAGGAATGCGTTCACGATCGCCATCCACGTAGACACCCAAAAACGAGGTTGCTTTTATTGAATATTTACTGATATCCCACACTTGATTCAAAATCGTGTCGGATGAATGAAAATAGGCTGCCCAATCATTAAACGGGTAATGCACGCTTTGACGCGTGGCATCGGTGATGGTTAGCGGGTGGCTGTAATTTTCTATTTCACAGTAACGAAACGGGTACACTTCGCCGATGTACTCGGGCATGAATATCGGATCTACCCCGCTTTCGTTTGCTTTTCGAGCGGTATTTCTTTTGTCGGGCCTGAATTTTATCGTGTAGGTATGAATGCCCTCCATTAACGGGAGCTCGTATTTCGTGTAGCGGATGGAACTTTGAGGCAGCCCTGGATCCCGATCAACCCTGTCATTGATCGCGTGTTCTCCCAAATGAATCGTGACGGTGTCTTTGCCGCTTTCAGAGGCGAGGGTGACCTTCAATTTCCCGAAGGCTG